>VMHT01021533.1_pt1 | contig 51542 bp, 23 predicted proteins | sample 4693611 | NCBI WGS metagenome assembly VMHT01 (sample SAMN12280063, study PRJNA550983) | marine metagenome | isolation source: seawater sampled from same location over 5 years 0.02-0.2 micron viral filtrate | place: USA: collected off the coast of southern California halfway between the port... ... | reverse complement strand
GCACAAAGAGCGTTTGAAAACACTGCAGATAGCATAGAAATCAAAACTGACCCAAATAATAAGCGAATCCACGAACTTCCACAGTCTGCGTTCCATGCATCTGACTTAGAACAGTATAAAAATGAAATGAAAAACAATGCGGACTATTCTCAAGTCACATCTTATGACTTTGGAGACTCAAATGAGGCAAGAGAGTTTAAAAGATCAATTATTAAAGCACAACAAGATGAGAATGAAGCAGTTGAGTCATATATGGGTAGAATAACTCAAGATGGACCAATAGTAAAGAACTATGATGAATCTTATATTGAAACTGCACAAGGACCCTTCTCTGAGTTACCATATGCATCGAACCTAACTAAATACTTCTTAAGGCAGTTTCGTCCTGATCCTAGAGTTGATACTAATATCACTGTAACTCTTAGTGTTAACGTAGCACAAGAAGGAACGAGTCATTTCAGTTGCCCTCAACCTCCTGCATCAACTAGAAGCGGATCAACTTTTAGTTTCCTTGGTGGAGTACAAGGTCCAGGATGTCAGAACTGGTCCGCATCAGGAAACATGATCATGTTGAATGATTTTACTTCCGCAACGAGGACTTTGAGTAAAGCAACTGCTGCGTATGGTAATCCTTATCAAGTAACCTAATGGCAAGCGGACATCAAGCATGTGCACTCTTTACAGGAACGTGTAGCGGACACGGAAGAGGTAATGGTGTTACTTGGCAACCTGGTCCAGGTGGAGGATTTGTTAGTCCATGCCCTCATTCATCATTACAAGAGACGATTGTAAATAAAAGAGTTCCGTTTGTTAATAATTTTGCAACATGGCCACCACATCCCCAAAGACCTAGAGATCCTCAGTCTGGTGGGAACGATCCTTTTAATAGAACTGTAATAGTAAACGACTTAGTACCAATTATTGATCAAGATGACTTAATAACTCATCCTACCCCCACGATGTTTACTACAATATCGATAGGGTTCAAATGTTTGACTGTTAGATCGACTCCTGCATGGCATTGTACTACTGGTGTAGGTGGTAATGGTCGTGAACCTTCTGTTGGACATAATAGAAGGTTATTTGCAACATGTAAAACAGTTTTCATCGAAGGGATGCGAGCAGGGAGATTTGCAGACCCATTTGGGAATAATACTGTACCATTTGATTGTTTAAGTGTAGTTTCTGGATCAAGTCCCAATGTTTTCATCGGAAGTTGAATAAATAAAACAGGATCGAGGTAATTATGGTTGTAAAAGTAGACAAAAGCGAAGAATTTGTCAAAAGTGGCAAAGTCTTGATAAGTGAGTATCCTGCAAAAAAAGAAAAGGATGTAAAACCACTTAGTAAATGGCGTTAAAGAACATAGATGGTTCAGATTTTAAGCGTTCTCGTAGATTCGACGACGTAAATATCTCTTTGCCTATAAATCCATTCACAAAAGACATTTATAGTGTCAAAAATGAGAATGCGATCAAGCAATCCATCAAAAATCTTGTTTTAACCGTTCCAGGTGAAAAACCTTTCCAACCTTTAGTTGGTTCTAGAGTAAATGAGTTACTTTTTGAACCATTAGACCCATTTATTGCTGATTCTATCAAGGATGAGATAATAAATACCATCAAACAGAATGAACCAAGAGTAGATCTAACCGAAGTGACTGTTTTGCCCTTATATGAGCAGAATAAAATCAACGTATCTGTTGAATATAGAATTGTTGGATTGCCTATCGTTGAATCCATCACATTCGTCTTACAGAGACCTGAGTAATGCAACCGAATAACCTAACAGCACTAGACTTTGATGATGTCAAAGCAAGTATCAAATCATATTTAAGAACTCGTACAGAGTTTACTGATTATGACTTCGATGGATCCGCATTGTCATACATGATAGACATGTTGGCATATAATACTTACTATTCATCATTCAATGCGAATATGTCATTGAACGAAGCATTCTTACCTTCTTCCACTGTTCGAGATAACGTTGTTAATATTGCCAAGTTAATGAACTACACTCCTAGAAGTGTAATATCAGCAAGAGCATCACTAAAATTAGATATACAGACAGTTCAGACAAATGGAGTATACCCTAGCACTGTTACTTTGAGAAAAGGTGCAGTTGCAACAGGTGGTAACTACGTTTGGAACATTTTAAGAGACACTACTGTAGAAGTTAGTCCTACAACAGGTATTGGAACCTTTGCAGACCTTTGTGTATACGAAGGATCAGTTGTTACCTTCCAATACGTCGTAAATACATTCGCAAATCAAACATATACCATTCCTTCTGCTGAAGCAGACATTAATACACTTGCTGTAAGTGTAAGAGCAAACGAAACATCATCAGCATCAGATATTTACAATAGAGTTGACACTGTAACTAATCTAACTGCAGCAACAAGAGCATACTTCCTTTCAGAAGGTGAAGATATGCGTTTCAACGTTAGATTCGGTGATGATAGTGTTGGAAGAGCATTGAAAGATGGGGAAGTTGTAGTTTTAGAATATTTGGTCACTTCTGGGTTCAAAGCAAACGAAGTTAAGTTATTTAATTTTATCGGATCATTAACTGACTCATTAAGTCAGTCTTATACTGCATCATCGACTACTTTAACAGTCAACCACCGTGCACAACTTGGTAGTGCTGCAGAAAGTATAGAATCAATCAAATATAACGCACCAAGATACTATTCCTCACAGTATAGAGCAGTTACTGCACAAGACTATGCTTTAATCACTCAAAGGATCTATAATAACGCAGATTCTGTTGTTGCTTATGGTGGAGACAGTCTAAATCCTCCAGTTTACGGTAAAGTCTTTATTTCAATCAAAACAAAGACTGGATCCCTTCTAAATGACGCTACAAAGAAAGAAATAGCAGCAAACCTTAGGAAATATGCTATGGCGTCAATTGACCCTGTTGTAGTCGATCCTGATAACGTCTACATCTACACAAAAGTGTTTGCACTATACGATACTGGTGCAGGATCATCATCATCTCAAATTAAGACGAATATTCAGAGTGCAATCAGTCAATGGGCAAGTCAAACACAAATAAACAACTTTAACTCAACATTTAGAGGTCAAGCATACGAGAAAGCAATAACATTAGCAGATAATGCTATTTCTGACGTTTCTGTTCAAACAACTATTCTAAAATACATCAATCCTAATAGTAATCAGACTAATACCTATTGTATTAGTACTGGAGGAGAGTTATACAACTCTGCACCTAGTAAGGATGGTGATAATGGAACTTGTACAAAAGAACCAGTTATTTTATCTGGTACATTCAGAACTGCAGACAGACCTGGTGTAGATCAACAGTTTGAGGACGATGGTTACGGAAACTTAAAGACATTTTATAATACAGGTAATAAAAAGGTATACACTAACAGTACAGCAGGTACAGTAAACTATATGACAGGTGAAGTTTGCTTTGGACCTATTAATATTATCAGTACAGGATCTAACGTTCCATCTTCAGCAGCAGTTAACATTGTTGACAGTGTAACTGGTGCAGGAAGTGTTACTGATGAAACACTCCTTCCAGGGAATCTACAGATTCCAACTGTTATGATTCCTGCTAACAGTGGCACTATTCCTGCCTCAACACCAGGAACAATTATTAATATTATAAGTCCTGAGGTAACAGTATCACCTATTGGTACAACACCACCTCCTTCAATCCCTCTAAATAGTTTGACACCAACGACATTTGATAGTACACCGTCCGTAGTGGAAGTTGCACCGATAGATAATAGTGGTGGTCTAAACACCTCAGTCTGCTTCTCGTAACTGTAAATGAACATTAATAAGGTTTCTCAGTCGATTGTTTCACAATCACCCGATTTTATTGGGTCAGAATACCCCCTGTTTAATAAATTTCTTGAATACTATTATAAGTCACAAGAAAAAACTGGTTTAGGACAAAATATACTTAATAACTTCCTTCAGTATCTTGATATCGATAAATTGGATATCGGAATACTTGATGGACAAACAACTGTTGTAGAAGCAATAAATGCAACAGATGATAAAATTGTAGTAGAGAGTGTAGATCCGTTCTTAGAAAAGAATGGATCTATTCTAATAGGCGATGAAGTTATATTCTATGAAGATGTTGAGAATGCACCAAACATCTCACTTGCTCCAGGAATCTCATATGATCAGGTAAAACTTAAGTGGACAACACTTGCAACAATAATAACTCAGTTTAACGGAAATACAACATCATTTCCTCTAACATCTCAAGATAGTCCAATAGGACCTCCTAGTGCACAGCATTTGATTGTATCACTATATGGTCAGATATTAATACCAAACACGGACTATACTGTTTCTGGTAGCAATATTGTCTTCACTACCGCGCCAAGAACTAAACTCCCTGCTGATGATGCGGGAGAAACATACATTTATTACCTTAGTGGTTTTGTAGAAAGTACAATTTACGGATTAGATAATCTATCTGGCGCATTTGGTGACGGAAAGAAGCAATTTACTATGACTCGTAACGGAGTATCATATGAACCGCAGAACGAAGAATATTTAAACGTAATCTATGATAATAGACTGCTAGTACCTAAAGTAGACTACTTCATAGATAAGAATCAGTTTATATTTAAAACAGCACCTCTAAATGGGCGTTTCTTATCAATCCACTCTATAGAAGCACCAATACCTTCATTTGGTAGTGGTGCGGTTGGATTTGCTCGTATTAGTGATACTGGAACTTTAACAAGTGTATCATCTAGTGCGATTGGATCTGGATATCGTTTTGAGTATCCACCTCAAGTTAGTATTAACTCCGCAGCAGGTTCTGGTGCTTCTGCTACCGCACTTGTCAATGGTTTAAAATCAATCACTCTACTAGACGGAGGAAAGGGATATAGTACAACTAATCCTCCTGTTGTGCAAGTACAAACACCAACTAAAGCAGGATCCTCTCAAGCAACAATCACCGCAACAGTTGCTGACGGTGCAGTTACTGGACTTAACATTACTAACTCTGGTTCTGGATATACATTTACACCTAGAATCACTTTTATTCAACCAGGTGGTGCGAAACTAGGAACTCCTGTACTTTCTAATGAACAGATCGCTTCTATACCCGTTACCGCAAACGGATTTGGATATACTACCGCACCAACAGTGTATGTTGATGAACCAACAGGTTCTAACCCAATCAAAGCAGCATTAAGAGCAAACTTAACTAGCGAAGGTAAAGTTGGTAGCATATCTGTATTAAATGCGGGACAAGGATATACAACTTCACCTAGAGTCGCTATAGTCGATCCTGTAGGTGCACAGATACTAGAAACAGTTGTTGATGGAGATGGGCGTGTTATAAGAGTTGATTTACTTAATGGTGGTAGTGGATTTGATGATGTACCTTCAGTATACATTGTAGATAATAGAACTAACGGTGGAACTGGTGCTACTGCAGTTGCTTCTATTTTCAATGGTCAAATCACAGATATTAACATAACTGCCTTTGGTTCTGGTTATTCTGCTGCTACACCTCCAGAAATTGTCATTCAATCACCTCCGAGTGCTAAATCATCTGCTGAAATAGGTCTAAACGAAGTTACTGGTTTTGCAGTTACTGAAAATGGATCTGGATACAAGAAAGCAGCATTTACTGGGTGTGCTAGAGCAGCATCTGGTATCACTTCATATACTGAAGATGGTAATGCGGTATTTACAAGTAATACTACTGCAGCACCCGCAATAGTTGGTGCTAGTGTAAAATGTCTTGATGCATTGTTTGTAAAAAGACTATTAGACAAATACACTGAACAATTCTTACCTGATGTTCCCGAACTTGACTATTCTAAGATTGATGTAAGAACATCTATCAAAACTGTAAAAGATTTCTACTCTTCTAAAGGTACATCCTTCAGTATTGCATATCTTTTCAAACTTCTTTATGGTGAGAGTGTTTCAGTTACATATCCAAAAGATCAGATCATCAAACCATCTGCTGCAACTTGGTCTATTGATACAATTCTCAGAGCAACTAAAGTTTCTGGAGATGCAACTAATATAAGAGATGGATTACTTACACAAGATGCGGACATTGCTGATCCAAACGTTTTAGCAGCAAGTGCATTAGTAGAGAACTATATTTCGATTAAAACCTCAGATGTAGAGATATTTGAACTTGTTTTATCAGAAGAGACTATTACTGGGACATTTACCGTACCTTATAAGACAAAACTTGCAGAACCTCTCAATACAACCGACTCAATCATTACGGTTGACTCTACTGTAGGTTGGCCAGAAAGAAACGGTGAATTTGTTATTGGATCTGGTACTAGAACAGAAGTTGTACAATATAAGGAAAAATCACTTAACCAGTTTATTGAATGTACTCGTTCAGCAAATGGTGTTGTAGAAGATTGGGATTCTGCTACACAAGTTTCTTCTAACTTTACAGTATACGTTAATAAGGGAACACTACAAGAAGTAGTGATGAACATAGTAGGTATAGTTGATGCACAGCAAACAACACTAGTTGATACAGGTTCTTACTACCTACCAGGGGACAAACTAACAGTTTCTAAGTTAGGTGGTACTAGTCTTGACCCTCACCTTACAACATGGTTGTATAACGTTAAGAAACTTATTCAAGTTACTGGTATAACCTTCGGTGGTGTTAATAATCAGTTTGCTACTGTAACTTGTGCAAATAATCATGGTTTGTTGGTTGGAGATCAAGTTACTGTATATGGTGCTAACCCAATCATCTATAATGGTTCATTCTTAGTCACATCTAGAGATACAAGCACAGTATTCCAATATCAGTTACCCCAACCCGCAACTGTGGTACCACAGGGTAATATACTTGTATCTGTTGACTTGAACAAAGGTAAATCTGATAGCACTGCAGTATTCAATGCTATTGGACCATACACAACTAACGTACAAAACTCATTTTTTAATACAACCTATGCATACCTAGCTTCAACTGGTATACCAAACTATAAAATTGGTCCATTTCCAGGGTCTGCACTATTACCAGGCAACCAACGAAAGTTAAATCGTTTCCCTATAGTTTCTACAACTATATCAACAAAAAATACTATATCTCCAGGACCTATAGGTACATGGGTAAATGGAGTATCAATATGGTCATACAAATCAACTAGGAAGAAAACATTTGGTGCTGTTACTAGTGTTGGTATTACTAATGCAGGATCTGGATATGATGCTGCATCTCCACCAGTATTAACTATCAGTGGTGGTGGAGGAACTGGTGCAACTGCTGCGGTTGTTGTTAACGGTTCTGTTAGTGAAATTACTGTTACTACTGGTGGTACAGGATTTACTTCTTCTCCTCTAGTTTCAATCGTTGGCGGTGGCGGTTCTGGTGCTGCTGCAACTGCTATCATTACAAAAGGAGTTGTATCTAGAATATTAATCAACTCAGGTGGTACTGGATATACTTCACAACCTCAAATCACTATTGTAGGTGGCGGTGGAAGCGGTGCTGCTGCTACAGCATCTGTTCGTGGTCCTATTCAATCAGTTGCCATATCAGCAGGTGGTACTTCATATACATCAACTCCTACTGTAACATTAAGTTCTGGTAGTGGTGCTGTTGCACAAGCTATAGTCAATAACGGTAGAATCATATCTATTGCGATTATATCTGCTGGATCTGGATATACGACTGCTCCTGAGATCACTATACAAGGTGCAGGTTTTGGTGCTGTTGCTAGAGCAACTATAGACACTGATGGAGAAAATGCAGGTAGAGTGACTGGTATCACTATTGTTAACAGAGGTATTAGTTATGTACAGGGAACTACTGTAATAAGTCTAAACTCAGTTGGTGCAGGTGCTTCATTTAATGCTAACGTATTTGAGTGGACTTATAACTTACAAAAATCAACAACATTTGATAGTGCTAAAGGTTCTGTATTTGAAGGATATAATAATCAGTATGGTGGTGAATATGCACACTTAAGCAATCCTCAAACACTTAGATATATTCTTGGTGATAACTTATTTGAAAATACAGCAGGTTTAATAAAAGAAAAGGAAGATGGACTCGAACACTCTCCTATTATTGGTTGGGCATTTGATGGAAACCCAATATACGGTCCTTATGGATACTCAGATCCTACAGATCAATCCTCATCAATAGCAAAATTAAATACTTCATACAGACTTAAAACTAATCTAGTATATAATGTAGATTCTAATCCCACTCCTGTTAGAACAGCAGGACCATTATTAACTGCTGAAGTTGCAGGTAATTTTGTAGAAGACTATGAATATGTGTTTGGTCTAGGTGCACTCGATCAATATAACGGTAGATTCTGTAAAACACCTGATTATCCAACAGGTAGATATTGTTACTTTGTTACTATTGATTCTACTGAAGATGGTGGTGCATTATTCCCATATGTTTTAGGACCTGATTTCAACTCGGTTGTAGACACTTGGAACTTAAGTGCAACTGCTATTCAGCAAAATATTCCTACTGGTGTTGTTAGATATCGTGATCCTTATGAGAATGTTGATATTGACGTTGAGAGGGCACCAAATGCCTCTACAAACGCTCTAACACTAGAGAATGGTGATATACTACTATTTGAGATAGAAGACGAAGATAGAAGTGGTGTTATTGAAGCGGATGAGACTGCTGATCCCGATCAGGTCTTTGAAGAGTCACCATTACAATTATTTGATTACTTCCCAACTGTTAAGTTGGATTCTAAGGTTGATATTGAAGTTGAGACTACAACTAAGTTTGAAGATGCTTCGGTAACTGGATTTACAGTTGAAAACCCAGGTATATCTTATCAGGTCAATGATAGACTAATCTTTGACAACACTGATACTGATGGTTCTGGTGTTTCTGCTCGTATTTCAAGAATCGTAGGTGAAACAGTTGAAGCATATACATTTGAAAATATAAGTGGTAATAACTTTGGTGTTCTTACTACAGTCAATCCACATAACTTACAAGCAGGTGATAGTGTATTTGTTGACTATACTCCTGTCATGGCAAATACCAATAAGACATATTCAGTCAGACAGTTTAAAGGTATTGAAGAAATAGTTATTAATACAACAGGATCTGGATATAATAGTGATATTCCTCCTACTATCATTATTGATGGTAATGGTACTGGTGGTCAGTTAGAAGCAGTTGTAACATCAGTTGGATCTATTGAAACTGTTAATATTGTAAACTCAGGTTTTGGTTATACAAGTAATCCTAGAGTTATCCTTTCACATCCTCAAGTATTCAAAAAGGCAGATTACTATATCGCTAAGTTTAGTAACGCACAATATGTAAAAGTAAATGACGTTTATGTAAACTCTGACAAAGAAGTTTATCTTTGTGGTAAAACTAAAGACTCATCAGGTAATGCAGTTGCATTTTTAGCAAAACTATCTGCATCTGGTGTTAAAGAATGGGAGAAGACATTAGAACTAGCAACTGGTCAAGAAGAGTCCGAATTTATTAGATTATTTGTTGATGGTCATGATATTTGGGTTGTTGGTGAGAATAGACCAAATAGTTCAATTCTTTCGCAATATAATCCAGATATTGTACTTGCTAAGTATGTTGAAGCATCAAACGGTCTGACTGCTGCACTATCATTCCAAAAAGGATATGCAGGTATCTCTGGTTCAACTCGTGCTGATCACATTACATGCATTAAGAAATATTCTAGCACTAGATTTATTATTGGAGGATTTACCAATACTAACTCAGGTGCACCTTATGATGCATTTATAGCATCTATTGATACTTCTGGTAATTTTGCAATCAAGAGAAAACTTGCTTCTTCTAATAAGTCTGAGAAGATCACCGACATTATAGTTAATGGAACAGACGTATATGCTTCATTAGAAATTGCTGCTACTTCTTCTGCTGCAGATATTGATGTTGCAGTTGCTAAGATTAGTTTTGGTACTACTGTTATAACAGTAGACTGGGTTAATCAGTATGCAAATAGTCTATATTCTATACTAAACTCAAGTCTTGATATTGATGAGTTTAACGAAATCTATATTACTGGTGGACTAAGACTTAAAGCAGATGATGCAACTAGAGATAGTTGGTGGGTTGGTAAGATAGACACAACAGGTGCTCTTATTTGGAACTATAGATATCTTGCTCCAGGAAGAGATCTTACTATGGCAGCAACTTCTGCTATTGATATCTTTGGTGATTTGAACGTAGCATTTACAAGAATAGACAATACAAGTACATTAACAACTATCGATACTGTTAAAATTGGTTATGATGGTAAAATTAAAAATCATACAACCAATCAATCAACTGCAAATAAGATTGAAGGACTTACTGTTCACTCAATAGATGTTGATAACTCTGGTGATATTCACGCTGTAGGTCAGACTCAATGGAATAGAAATGAGTTCTTATTCCCATTCACTGCAGGTTCTACTGCTGATAGTACTACTGCATATACATTAACATCTACATCAACTAGTAACTCTATTACATATGCCGACAACGTTGCTAAGATCAATGGATATCAAACAGGACAAACATCTTGGACACAAGCAAATCTTCAGATTACTTCTGCTCAACTAGGTACTAAACTCGCTAGTGACTTTACTATCGAGATGATGGTATACAAAGATTCTACTGTAACTTCTGTATCGCCTACACAACAAACACTGATTGGTATTGGTGACGCTGAAGTAGCAACTGGTGGTCTTTGGTTATACTATGATATATCAGGAGGTAAGTTAGAACTTGTTATAACAAATAGTTCTACTAAACTTAACTCTGCATCTGGAGCAGCACAATCTGCTTTAAGTAACATGTATGCTGATAATACATGGCAGTTTATTGGATTGAAGAAAGAAGGAAACGTATATACCGTTTATGTTAATGGTATACAAGTTATACAGAGTACTATTGCAGGTACAAGTTTAGGTAGTAAAGATCTTTACATTGGACAGTATCCTGGAAGAAGTGGTACTATAGGTAACTTTAGAGCAAATGAACAGGGTCAGTTCTTTGTTGATAATCTTAGATTGAGAAATAGAGCAGTTACACCAACTGTACCAAGTGATGTCAGTGCTTTACCTACAGCAGGTGCATTTGGATTTGCATATAGTTGGACTAATACAGCATGGTTTACTACTAATACTAATCGTTATGATCTTATAGATTTTGAAGGATTTGCACTTAAGTCTGATAAAAATGCAGATGCTGCAAGAATTGGTACTATTTCTACAGGAACTAATACACAGATAGGATTTACAAGAACTGCAGTTACTCCTGTAACTGGTAGTACACTTACAATACAGAATACTGGTTACGCATTATCTGAGGCAGGATTCCAGTCATTAGACTTTGATGATGCTACAATCACTATGACTGAAGGTACTCAGACACTTACATATACACAAGACATATGGAGTTCTAGAACTGCTACAGTTCCTTCACCTGGATCACAAAAACTTAGTGTATCTGCTGTTGTTAAAGACAGATACTTCTTTAAGGTAACACCTACTATCAAAATTGATAATGTACAGAAGTTAACTATAAATCAAGCATTCAACTTTAGTATTGGTTCAAAACTACGCCTTAATAACTCATCTGGTGTATTTGTTAATAGCGGTTATGTTGTTAGAAGAGATGTTGATAATAATCAGATATATCTTGCTGTAAACAATAATACATGGACAGATGACTTAAATACTGGTCAACTTGTTACTGAACAGTTTAGTGAGCAATCAACTTATGGTATTGTAGGACCTATACCTAACGATATCAACATTATAGAAGGATATACATTTGCGACAATCACTAATACAACTCCTGGAACTTTTGATATTGATCTTAATGATTTTAACCTTGATGGCACCACATCAACTGGTTCTGGTAACTTAGATAGTTTTGCCAAGTTCAAACCATTTGCAACTGCAGATTACTCTGTAAGAATCGATGAAGTCTCTGGATCATCAGCATACATTGTTGGATCTGTTGTACAACTAACATCGGGTGATATATCATTCAACACTGCATATAGCACAACACAGATAACAAACCTTACTGGCGTACTCAAGATTACATTAGTTGCAAATCTTGACAAAATTTTACAAGTCACTGCAGTAGCTAACAGTGATGAAGTGTATGTAATCACTAACACAAGTCATTATCTCTCCACTGGAGATATGATTTATGTTGATGGTAACCCTAGCCAGACTATAGGTAGCACTGTGTATGATGAATATGATGGTGCATTCGCTGTTAATAGGGTAATCAGTCCTCTAGAATTTGTATATAAACTACCAACAGTAGCACAAACAAGTCCTGCTACATCAGCATCGAGTGTCAATATATTTGTTAAGTCACCTGTCTTGAAGATGTACTATGGTCATCAGTATATCTTTGACCTCAGTCATTCATCTCTTGTTGGTGGTAACTTATCATTTGCTAAAGATAGTCTATACAAACTTGAATATTCATTCAACTCTATTGAAAGAGTCGGAACTCCTGGTGTCACTGGTGCAGGACAACCTAATCCATCTGTAACACTTAAAGTTGATGAAACTATAGTTACCAATATTTCATATTACTTTGATCCTTCTAGAACTGGATCAGATTCACCTGTTGTTGCAGGAAGTTACTTAGACGTTGTTGATTCTCCATATAAGGGTGTATTTGAAATCAGTTCTGTTGCAGGTGCTACTATTACTCGTGGTGCTGATATAATCAAATATCCTCTATTGAATGAACCAGAAGGTGCTGCTGACATTAATCAAGCAACATATGCAACATCTTCATTAAGAGCAGTTGGATCAATCAATGCTGTTCGTATTGTAAACCCAGGTGGTTTCTATACTAGATTACCTATTGTAACTAGCATACAATCTACAAGACAGATAGAGAGAGTACAAATCAATAATCCTGGAACTGAGTATGCTGTAGGAACTTATAGTAGTGTACCTATTGGTGGTGATGGAGAAGGTGGATTTGTAGAAATTATTGTTGCTGATGGAACTGATGCTAACGGTGTAACTATTCCAGGTCAGATAAACAGCGTTGTAGTTACATCTCCAGGTAAAAACTATACTACAGCAACAATAGACATTGAAGCAATCAGTGGTATATTAGGATCTGGTTTGACTGGATCTGGTGCAGAAATTGTAGTTGTTATACCTCCATTTGGTTCTGGTGCATCTATCTTTACTAAAGGTGATAGTGTTGGTAAGATTAAGAAACTTAAGAACAATAACTTTGGTTATGATTATCCTCATGATTATACATTACGTCCTGAGATTACATTCCCAATCAATGCTCAGTTAACATCTACAAGCATACTAGACAGTATTACAGTTACAGACCCTGGAACTGGATATTCACAAGCACCTGCTGTTGTCATCACTGGAGGTGGTGGTAGTGGTGCTATTGCAGAAGCATCAATTAAGAACGGTAGATTAGATACTATTATTGTTAAAGACCCAGGTGCAGGTTATTCATCAACTCCTGCAGTTAACCTAAGATCATCATTCAACTATGTTGTAAACCTTGACTTAGGATTACTACAGTTTGCTTTCCCACATGGTATTGCAAATGGTTCTGCAGTTACATTGAATGTTGTTGATACTGGTGAAGGAGCAGACTTCCCGCTATCTGCAGGTGCGACTGGTAGATTAAACTCATCTACAACTTACTATGCTATATCTGGTACTGCAAACTCACTAGAAACAGATCAGTTAAAACTTGCCATTACTGCTGCTAACGCTGCACTTGGTGATGCATTATCATATGTCAACGCAGGTACAGGTCGTCAACAAGTATTAACTGAATCATTTGGTGGTGCTGCTACAGCAAACGTTATTACATCAACCTTCCTAGAAGGAGAACTTGTATATCAAGGTGATTCACTTGCTACTTCTACTGCACAAGGTTATGTTTCAACTAACTCAGGATGGCAGATAGGACCTAGAGTCCTTAAGATTGTCGATTACACTGGTACATTCAGTCAAGGATCAAGAATAACTGGTGTTATTTCTAAGTCTTCTGGTATCATGTCTGATATCAAGGTTGCTACTGGTGTTCTAGAGATTGGTTCTATCACTAAAACTACTGGTCAGTTTATCGATGACGTTGGTAAACCATCTGAAATTATTCAAAAGATTCAAGATAGTTACTACTATCAAGACTTCTCATATGCTGTTAAGTCTGCTGTTTCTATTGGTGATTGGAAAGAGATTCTTATCAAGAACGTTCACCCCGCATCATTTAAAGTATTTGGTGAGTTAGACCTAAATGATTATGGTGTCATTCCTAATAAAGAAACTGCATTCCAGTTAACTAAATCTGTTGAGCTTGCTAGAGATGCGATTGTTCCTAACATCCAAAACTTTGCTCTTGTTGAACCTGTTTATTCTGAGTTCAATAATACTGAAGTTCTATTCCGTCAAAAACGTCTTACTTCTTCTGAAAACATTCTAACTTCTGTTGTACAGAGATTAGATGATATATCAACTCAATTTGATGGTCAAAAAATATCATTCCCTCTAACTGTTGATGGTAACAACGTTGTTGCGAATGCTAACCAGTTAATGATTGTTCTTAACGGTGTTGTACAAACTCCAGGAACTGCATTTGAGTTACAAGGTGATGCTATTGTATTCAGCGAACCACCACAACCTCCTGCAAGTATTAAGTATGTAAATGTCACTATAAATCAGATTGCAACTAAGACTGTCACATTCAATAATATTAGTGGCATCTTCCCAACTATCGGAATGGCATTAGTTGGTACTTCATCAGGAGCAAGATTAACTGTTACTAAGATTACTGGTAATGATATTGATGGATTTATTACACAAGGAACATTTACACTAGGTGAACTAGCAACTGTTGGTGCGACTGGATTTGCTGCTAATATTGGTACGGTAACTGATGTATCTAATATTGGATTATTTGTATTTGGGGAAAATGTATCTAACCTCACTAGCAACACTGCTAAAGTTGAACAAATTAACTTACAGAGTGGTGCTGAAACTCCTCTTGCTCAGTTACGTTATACTATTGGTGCTTCAACTACATCTATTGAGATGGTAGCATATAGAACCGATAACACTGCTGCTGATGCTCCTGTTACTGCAGGTACATTTGTTACAGGTAAAAACTATCAGGTAGAATCAGAAATATTCCTAGTAAACACTATTGTACAAAATAATAACTCAACAACATTAACTGTAACTAGAGCACAAAATGGAACAGCAGCAGTATCTCATCAAGAATATAATCCGATATATGGAACTGATATCACAGTTACAAATACACTAACATTAAGTAAGACTGCAGGTACATATCAATCAACACCAGGATTATTTGATATAGTATTAAATGATTACATTATTGGTGCACAATCTGGTGTAGTTGCTCAAATAACTGCAACATCTACTTATCAAGATCCTACAACTAATGAGTTTATAGGACAGGTCAATATATCTGAAGGTTCATCATTCTTTGGATTACTATTCAACAGAATTACATCACAGACTTATCCAAACATTGTTCTTGATAATATCTCACAATCACAGATTGGTATAGTTAACTTCACTGATAACTTAACTGCATTTGATAGTAGTTTCCCTGCTAATGAGCAAGTTAATAACTATGTGATTCCTTATGATAACTTAACTGGAACATTCCAAGAGAATGAATATATTCGTAACTATAAGATTGATTACGGTAATAATAATGGCGACTTCCTTGCTACCGAAGGTGCTAGAATTAGAAAACTAACAATCACTGATAGAATTGGTGATGGAATATTCCAGACTGGTCAAGTTATCAGATCTAGAGATAGTAAAGCAGAAGTTGTTGGTTATAACCAAGCAAGAAATACAATTTATCTCGGTAAGATTGGTAGATCACAACGTGGTGGATTAGATTACAACCCTCCAACATGGTATGGTGAAGCACAGATTGATACATCAACTAAGAAGTTTGGTACTGGATCTTTATTATTAGGAAGAGCAAATCATACTCATACCTTTGTAAGTGGTGTTACTAACGGAATCCAGGCATCAAATGGTGCTACTTCTACACACACTGCTCAGACAGGTACATCTTACGATCCTGAGGCAGGAACATTAGTAATCAATATTGGAACTCATAGTTTAACAACAAGCAATAAGGTTACTATTGCTGACAGTGCGATTACATTTACATGTACTGCTGATAGCAATACAACAAATCATCCATATCCAAGATCAACTGACCCTGCATCTGGACAAGCATTAACAATCAGTGCAGTAACTTCTGATACGATTACTGTTAGTGTTGGTGTTGCACAGGTCACATTAGATTACTTGAATGTAGATTCATCCAGTGACTTTGCATGGGGAACTGCAGCATTTACTATAGAACTTTATGTTAAGGCAGCAGCAGCATCTATATCTGGTGTTACAACTTTACTTGACTTTAGAACAACAGCAAATGATGTAGCAGGTCGTTTATATACAAATGGTGGTCAAGTTCGTTATAACGTTAATAACTCTGATCTAGTAACATCTGGTGCTACTGTTCTTGCTACAGATACATGGACACATATTGTTGTACAGAAAACTTCTACTACTGTTAAAATATTCCTAGATGGTACTGAAAGAGGAACTGGTACTGATAGTCAAAACTATGCTGCTAAACCATTAAGAATTGGTGCAGATTATGCAGGAGCAAATGCATTCTTTGGACATATTGATGAACTAAGATTGAGTTCAGAAAGTCGTTACTCAACAATACCATTCACTCCTCAAAATGGAATGTTCCAAGGTGATGCTAATACAAAACTATTATGGCATTTTGATGGTGCTGATAAGCAAGTATTCTTAGAAGACTGGTCTGGTGCACCTGACTTTACTATCGATGAATATGTTAATAATGATGCTATCAGAGCAACTGCTAGATTAATCGGTGGTGTACATACATTTGTTTCTGCAACAACTAATGCAATCAGTGTAACTGGATCAAGTAGTTTCACTCCAACTGCAGTTGATTATGATGCAACTACAGGTTTGATGGAAATCAATATTGGATCTCATAGTTATACAACATCTGATACTATTACGATTGCTGCAAACTCATTAACATTCACATGTACAAAAGATAATAACGCAACAAATCATTCTTATCCAAGAGTGACAGATCCTTCATACGGAGCAACCCTTGCTATCACTGCAGTTACAGGAGATACAATCACAGTTAATGTAGGTCTTGCAAGTAGAGGATTTGATCAGAAGACACACAGATATATCAACGCTGCAGACCTTCTAATATTGAACTACGATTACATTGCTAATGAAGCAGTGTATATTATGAAAGAGCGTTATCCATTCTTTACTATTGTTGGTGGAGAAGTTAACTGTGAAGATGATGTAAGAGATATTCTTAAAGCAATGGTTGAAGATCTTAGAAATGGATCTAACAGTCATACATGGGATGCTGCAGCATTATACGTTAATAGAACTACTAACCCTATCACTCTATTACATGTTTCAGATGATCTTAAAGAATCATTATACACTTACGATATAGTAGAGAAGTTAGCTAGATTTGTTATTAACAATCATCCATGGTCTACATTAGGTGATCATGGTTTGACACAGAAGTACGATACTACAATCACAGAATCAAACTATCTTACTCAGTCTGTAACTCAATTTACTCCATCAACTGCAACTTACAACCCTGCTACTGGTGACATGGTTGTTACTAGCAACGGACATGGATTGACAAGTGATACAAATCTTACTGCATCCAATGCAACTTATAATGCTGCTACTGGTGTTTTAAATATTACCTCTAACAGTCACAATCTTGCAACTGGTGATAAGATTCAACTTGCTGATAACTCATTGACATTTACATGTTCAATGGACAGCAATGCTACAAACCATACCTATCCAAGAGCAAAAGATCCTGCTGCTCAAGGTTGGCAAGAAGTTACAAGAGTTGATGCTAATAACTTCACTCTTGATGTTGGTAAGTCACCAATAGTAAACTATCAACCAACAGGTGCAACTTACGATCCTTCCACTGGTGTTGCTGTATTAACACTACCAGATAACAACTTAGGAATAGGAACTTATGTTAAGGTTACCGCAAACTCTCTAACATTTGCTAGAGGAACTGGTGGAAATGGAACTCTTCCTGCAACAGACAAATATGTTAACATCACACAAAATGGTGTAACATCAACTGCTACAGGTGCAACCTATAGTACTTCCGACGGTGTTTTAGTCATCACTCAAAATGCTCACGGATTTGTTGTAGGAGACAAGATCAGGATTGCTGATAACTCACTATCATTTACTTGTACTAAAGATGGTAATCATGAGACTAAAACATATCCTCGTTCAACAGATCCTTTCTCTGGTAGATGGTTAAGAATTACAGCAAAGACAGACAACACATTTACAGTTAATGTTGGTCCTTCTTCTGCTGCTGATCAATATGTTCATACATTCGTATCTGCTGCAGCAAACGGTATTATCAAGAGAGATAATACTATAACTGTCAATATTGGAACCGATTCCAATACAAGTACACATACATTCTCTAGTGCTCTATCTAACACCGTAATAACAGGAGGTAACTACACACATGCATTCGTTTCTGCTACCACTAATGGCATCACTGTTTCTGGTGATTCTGTATTCCTTGCGGATGGTGCTGTCTCATTCACTTGTTCCAAGGATGGTAACTCAAAGATTACTGCATACCCAAGAAAAACAGACCCTGCGTCTAAGCAAGTTCTTAAAATTTCTTCACATACCAACGATACGTTCACGATCAACGTAGGTGCATCTAGTGCAGATGATCAATATACACATACCTTCTCTAGTGCTGTCACTAACGGTATAACAAAATCTGAATATACATTAACTGATTGTCAAGATGTTCAATCTACAATAGCAAACCTATTTGATATCATCACTGATACATTAACATATGCATCACAATCCCCTGCTGTAGATCATCTTGCAACTGTAACTAAATCTACACCTGCATACGAGTTTGTTGGTGGAACAATAAATGCATTCTCTGAAGTTCCATTAACAGTTGATTATCATAATGGCACAAATGATACAATATACACAAATCAGATAGACGTAGATGCTCGTGGTAGATTCCGTGATGCTGCTAACTTAATTCGTGCAAACAGAAAAGTTATTGTAGATAAAGCAGCATATGATATGCTTACAAGATATCCTGCTCTTGCACTAGATATGCCTAGAAATGCTAATGGTACATCTACAGATGGTACATTACGTTGTAAGACTGACTTAGGATTAATATTAGATGGATTAGCACAAGATATTGAAGATGGTGGTAATGATGGAATACTTACTGCTGTAGGTTTCTATATTGGTAACAATAGTGAGTTACGTTATATCCGTCTACAGGTTCATCAGTCTGCTTATGCACATGAGAGATTAGCATTCTATGCTAAACAGGCAGTTACAGGAGATCTAGATTACACTAACACTGATGGTATTATTGTTGGTGATTGGGGTATAACAAATGATTCTGGTGGGTGTGCAAACGTTAAGACTGCAATCGATACTCTTATTACACTACTCAATGATATTATTGCTCCTACTGCTGCAGACTTTAATACTGCTGCAGATAGAATATACTTTAACAGAGAAGGTATTAGAGCAGAAATAACTGGATTAATGGGTGTTGAGTTTAACTACCTCCTAAACCAAGTTCAATATCAAGCGTTCCAGTTCCCAGGTGGTGCATTAGGTGAATCGGCATTCCAACAAACTCTTGAAGATATACTCATAGGTGCAATATCAGATTTACAAACTGGTGGTAATGATAGTATTATTCTAGAAATAGAGAAGTTCTTAACTTCTGCCTTAGAATACAACTATAGCACTAGTGGAGTTGAACAACTATTGATTGCAACTGTCTATGGTGTTGAGCAACTCGAAACTATTGGATTGAAAGCAATAGATAACTTATTATACACACAAGGTGAAGATAATAGTGGTACAGCAGGTGCATACAATTTTGTACATCATAACATTGCTGCTGTTCGTGATTCATTAACATTAAGTGATGCTATATCGGTTAAGAACAGATGGAAAGAGTTAATAGAGATTGCAGTCAATATACTTTCACCTGCTAGAAAAGTTGGTAGAAGTGCTTCTAAGAATTTACTTTACAATAAGAACTACTACTTACAAGAAATACAAACACAAACTCTTGCTCAGTTTGGTGCAGGTTCATGGACTTATGATACATTTGTAACTGATGTTCTTGAAGATATCATACATGATTTACAAACTACAAATATTAGAACCAGTACAACCGCATATCAGATTACTATACAGAGTGTAAGTTCAACAGCATTCCAGTTAGGTGAGGTTGTTAGATCTAACATTGGAGGATATGCTACTATCCTTGAATATGAAGAAGAAACCAACTTCTTAATTGTTGGTGCATTCACAGGAACTGCATGGGTTGCAGGTAATACATTGACAGGTAAGACATCTGGTGCAACTGCTACTATCTCTAGTGGTGGAGTTGGTACTGGATATACTTGGTATACTAAGATTGGAAATACAAGAACTCTTGCTAATGCGAGAACAATAATATCTACTGTTTCTGGTCAAACTGCAGGTACTAACCTTTGGACTAACCCAGAGGCATACTCAGTCAACTGGACTCCTACAACCAATGTAACAATCACAGATAACGTTTCAACTCTTGCTCCTGATGATACTCAGACTGCAGAAGATGTAACTCCTAATAATGGTCAAAATGGTCAACATGAAATTAACAGAGACTATAGTCTAACTGCATTTGAAACATTTGACTCTGGTACAACTACATTCGATAATAATACAGAATCATTCGATACTGGTGCTGTTGGTGCAGGTGAAACTCAGACATTTACCTTCTCTGCATTTGTTAAAGAATCTGGATCACAAGGAATCAGATTCCAAATGCAACTTGATCCAGGTGGTGCAGGTGAACAAAATATATTCTTTGATCTCAATCTTACAAATGGTACTACTGGAACATTATTCACACCTCAAGGTGGTATAACTGGTGATGCATTTGGTGCTATTCCTCTTGGAAATGGTTGGTTCAGATGTTATATTACTGCTACATTCTCCTTCGGATTTACAACCTTAAGGAACAAGTTTATTATTAAGAGTTCTACTGGCGGTAGTGTTTGGACTGGTGATGCTTCTACTGGTATTCTTGTTTGGGGTGCTAAACTTACTAAGAATGCTCTTGATCCATATCAAGCACAAAGTGGTAAGTTATTCTACGCTGATACTGGATTTAACACTAAGAACTACATTCTTGACTTGCTACAAACATATATGTTGGCATCTCTTGATGGTACACTCACATCTCCTGCTCCAAACTCAGGATTCTATTCATTCTATGATAGTACTGCTGCAGCAGACTACAGTAAACCATCTGTTGCTGCAGTTGTCAGATACTTAATCAAGATTATTAAAGATCAATTAGTTGATGATAGTACATACATACAAATCACAACAAATAGAAATATTGAACTTCCAACTAAGGTTTATACTACTGGAAGAACTATACCAGTGTCTATCAAAGGTGGAGCAAATAATGCTGATTATGTTTATGGTTTATTAAGTAACACATACGCTGAAATTGAGAATATAACTCTAAACCAAGGTTATGTTGTTCAAGTATATTCAAGATTTAGAATTGATGGTAATATAACTGATGGTCCATACACAATGAATGAAACTGTTGCAAAACAGGGTGCATCATCTATCACAGGTACTGTGTACGGATTCTTTGAAGATGCTAACTTCAAGTATCTTGATGTTAAGATTACCGCAGGTCCATGGGCAATATCAGATAATGTTGTTGGTGCAACTAACTCTACTACTGCTCAGATTAGTGCTATTGAAACTCGTGTTCACATCATTGATCTTAAGGGTGACTTTGTTGCTGACATCCCATTCAAAGGTTATACATCTGGTGCTATCGCACAACCTACATCATTCTTAAAAGTACAGGCATCTGTAACTGATAACACAGGTGGTAAGTTGACTGTTGATACTGAAACATTATTAGGTTCATTTGAAACTACTGCTGTTGTATATCCAGAGTCTTCTAGACAATACATTGTAGTAAGTAAGTATGCAGGTCTTGATATCGGTGTTGGTGATAGAATTGCATCAAGAGGATATAAGAGATTTGGTATTAACATTATTAGTAATCTTAACAACTTCTCAGTTGGTAACAGACTTTATAAGGTTGTATCTGGTGTTCAAGATTCTGCCACATATGGTATTATCACTGACGTAGATATTGCTAACAACTACGTCTACATGATTGAGTATCAAGGAACATTTACTAATGGTGATCAAATAGGTGATTATGGTTTAGCAGCATCATTCCCAGTTGGATATGCTTCTATCTCAACTATAGTTACAACTGCAGGTGCAGGTGCTGCTCTTGTACAAGACGTTCGTGTTGATGGTATTAACAAGCGTCTATACCTAAGTGATGTTACAGGATCATTTGGTGTTAGAGATGCTATTAAGGGACCAGATTCATACGGTGCTGTTATCTTCTCACAAGTTGATCTTAAGGCAAGAGTCAAGAGATCATTTAAAGGATTTGATGGAACTACAACAACGTTCCCACTTACTATTACAAATGGTACTACTTACCTCCCAGATCCCGCAGGACACCTCCTAATATTCGTTAATGGTATATTGCAACCTCCAGGTGCTACTAACGCATACACAGCGTTCTCCAACCAGATTCAGTTTACTGAACCACCAGATCTAGGAGCATCTTTCACTGGATTCTACATTGGTAAACTAAGACAGTTAGATGATATTTCATTCGAGTTTGACTCATTGAGACAATCATTCAACTTGAAACGTAATGATGTATTCTACTCATTGACACTAACTGATGGTGTACAATCTAGTGTGATAAGACCTGAGAACAACATTATTTGTTCACTCAATGGTGTTATCCAAGAACCTGGAGTTGGATTTGAAATTGTTGGTTCTAGAATTATCTTCTCTGAAGTTCCTAGATTTGGATCAACATTTGTTGCCTTCTCATACGTTGGTTCTGAGGCAGACGTTGACGCTGCTGAAGTTGTACCACCGATTGAACCTGGTGACTTTATTGACATTCAAGGTGAGACTGCAGATAGAGAAGTTGCTGTTATTGAATCATCAAACTCTCTAATCACATTTGATTATCTTGGATCTGTATTCGGTCAAAACGCAACTGCAACTGCGGTCTTGACATCTGGATTCATTGACACAGTTCAAGTTACTAATGGAGGTTCTGGTTACACAACCAGACCTACTGTTAGAATAGATTCCATCTCTGGTTTTGATGGAAATATCCGTGCACTAGTTGGTGTTGCAGGTATTGAACTGAGTGCAACTGGTTCTGGTTACTCAAATCCAGACATCGCTGTTGAGACTTCGGTCCCTGATGACTGGGTTGCTCCAGACATTTCAACTTACGGTGAAGAGTTAGTTGACCCCGAAACCCCATAAATAACTAAAATTGTAGCGAACAATGGCAAAACAGTCGATAGGTCTAGGATCTGCTGCTAACGACAACACGGGAGATACCCTGAGAGTCGGAGGCGATAAGGTCAATGACAACTTTAATGAAATATATACCGCACTAGGAAATGGTACGACACTTACTGTCGATACCACAAACCCTGCTGTGGGACAGGTATTAAGATATAACGGTAGTACATTTCTACCATCAGATTACACTAACCTCACTGCAGCGTTGGATGTAAATGGAAACTCTATTGTTTCTTCAAGTAATGGTAATATTGCAGTTGCTTCAAATGGATCTGGAGACATCACTCTCGCTGCAGGTGGTGTTACTTCTACATTCGATGGTGCTACTGGAACTATTCTCTTTCCCACATCAATAACATATGATAATGAATATAGTGCATTAGGTGGTGCTCCTGCAGTTGGAACGTATAGAGGATATTTCTTTACAGTAAGTGGTGATGATAATCCATATGTAAACATGAATATTACTGCAGGTGGTGTAGGTAATGCTCAAGTAAAATTAGTAACTGAAAAATCAAGTATAAATTTATTATCCGACGTCGATACAACTACAACACCTCCTAATAATGATCAAGTTTTAAAATGGAGCACTAGTAGTAGCAAATGGTTACCTGCTGATGATGCTGCAGGTATTGGTAGTATTAACGTATTCGCCTCTGTTGCAGGTGACACTGGATCTACAACTGCTAACAGTCAAACAGACACACTAACTATTGCAGGTGGTACTAACATTACTACTGCAGTTGTTGGAGACACTGTAACAGTGAACTTCTCTGGAACTTTGACAACAACACTTGCTGCTCTGACTGATACTAATACATCAGGTTTAACTCAAGGTGATATGTTGTACTGGTCTGGATCTGAATGGATTCCAACTCCTACATCTGGTCCTATCATTTGGTATGAGGTAGGTGCACCTGTAGAGAACGCAAGTAGTGACTTCCTAATCAACGGACCTGGACTTCCTGCAGGAGAAAACCGTGACCCAACGCTGTATCTGCATAGAGGATTTACTTATGCATTTGATAATACAGTTGAGGGTGGAGGACACCCATTTAGGATTCAATCCACACAGGGTTTATCAGGAACACCATATACAACAGGACAGACTGGTAGTATAACTGCAGTATTATACTGGACAATTCCTTTTGATGCTCCATCAACTCTTTATTATCAATGTACACTCCATGCTGCAATGCAAGGAACCATTAACATAGTATCATAATAAATGGCAAGAACTGTCCCAGGGTCAGGTGCGAGTATTGAACCAATCTTTGATGAAGTTTTCGGTGTTCGTGCAGTAAAAGTTTTAAACGGAGGATCAGGTTATTTACAATCTGATCCACCTAGACTTACTGTGACTGGTTGTGGTACACCAACTGTAGAAGCATTATTATATCCAATCATCGATTCTGGTGGTCAGATAATCCATGTAAGAGTTTTAGAGAGGGGAAGTGGATATGATCCATTACGTTTACAGATCATTCCAGAACAAGAAACACCTAACGTAGTAAATTCATTTGATTTTAATAGAATATGGCAGCGTCATCCTAACTCATTAACACAGGGAACGTTCGCTACAACTGGTACACCACCAGTAACAACTGATAGATTAACTATCGTATCGGATAATCATCCTAAACCTTCACAGGTTTATGTAAATGAAAGACAGCCTGGAGGTTCTACAGATATTCTTGATAGAACTTTTAATCAAGAGTTTGTATTTCGTGGTGGTAAAGATGTCCCAAATCCAGGGACAAGAGAATTTCAAAACAATAAGGCAGTTGGTATATTAGCAAATGGTGGTCTATTACACACTGCTGATTGGGGTACAGCAGGTAATGCACCCACAAACTTACCGATTGATGTAATAAAATATGATTATGTAAAAAATACAAGTGCATATGATACTATACTTGATAGTCAAGTACATTACTACCATACTAGCAAAACTATAGATGAGTTTAAAATTGGAAAGGGTGTATTTGAGTGGGGTCTATTAAGAGTATTCATTTGGAATATTAAAGTAGAATTTGATAATGTGATGTTACTTGTAGATCAGATTGATGAAACATTAGGTAATATAGAAGTTGGTAGAATAGTAGATGAAATATCAGGAACTGGTCGTGGAACTATTGCAAAAATTGTTAGAAATAGTCTAGGAGTTATAACCAGAGTATACTTGAGAGCAACAAGTGGTGCTGCTTTTCAAGATCAAGATTTATGTTTAGGTTCAAATGGATTTAAGTTTAGAGTGGCAAATACTCCTATTACTTTTCCTAATGGTTTGTTTTATATCGACTTTGGTACTAATGCAAGTGAGTTTGGTTCTTTTGTATCAGGTCAATACTATCTTGCTCCAGAAGATATTAAAGTTCACCAGAATAATCTCATAATATGGAATCAATCAGATAGTTCAAATAGTCAAGGTAATGCACCACATCCTATGCGGTTCTCTACAACTGCAGATGGAACTTTAAATGGTGGTACATTATATTACACAAGCACAGGATCATCAGGAAACGTTGTTGCAGATTACGAAAATAACTTGCAACCATGGTTCATCATGAATGGTGATGAGACGCAGAAAATATATTATTATTGTGCTAATCACAGATATATGTCAGGATACGCAGGTGACGAAGGTTACATGCAACTTGATACTGCAACACAAACTGGAACAGCAGGAGTTACTCCGAATACATATTATATCCAGGGTTATTATGGTACTGCAGCAGCAGGAACTTTAGATTACTCTAGATACGCAGATGGTCACTCCAGGATCATTGGTATGTCCTTTGATGGATATCCAATATACGGACCATGGGGATATAATTCTTCTGGCGTTGCAGCAAGGGAAACTTCTAGTTATAGACTAAGAAATACTGCTGAACTGCAAGGTGCCAGACCGATTGTAAACACTGCAGCAACAGAAACTTATACAGTTACCGTTGCAGGTGGTCAGTTTGCATTCAATGGATCATCACCTGAGTTTTTAAATTTAAAAAGGGGAAGAACGTATATATTCAACCAAGACGACGCAAGTAACACAGGGTCGAATCATATACTTATATCAGCGCAAACCGACGGTTGGCATTCAAGCAATCCAGTAGTTATTGGTCAGACATCTCTCTTGTATACGGGTCAAGGGATAACTTATCAGATTAATGGTAGTACAGTTACATATCAACAGTATCTCAGTGGATTCAATGCTGCTTCTAGTCGGTCACTAACATTTACAGTTCCTGTAGATGCACCTTCCGTCCTATACCTTTTTGGATATATTGCCTCTGGTTATGGTCTAAGACTTGTTAACGATGGTTATATTCTTGGAGACCTCACATCAGATTATATTTACGATTCTACTGTAGGAACTTTAGATGAATATAATGGTAAGTTTGGTGTAACACCAGAGTATCCTAACGGAACTTATGCTTATTATATGACAGAGGATAGTAGTGGTAATCCCACATATCCTTATGCTATAGGTCCAAAATATTATGGTACTCCTATATTTGAAGGTGATACAGTCCCTGCACAACCATCAGTATTTCCATCATTAGCAAGTGGAGATGTTGTATTAGATGCGAACGGAGCAGTTGCGTATGTAAAAATGACCCTTAAGGGTGATAACTATTTCGGTCCTGCAAAATCAAAAATATTAGGTGGACAAGGAAGTGGTGCTTTAGGAACTCCTATAGTTCAGACTGTTACTGGTTTATCTCTACTAAATCAAGGTAGAAGTTATGCAACTCCTCCAACACTTATCTTTGAAGGTGGTGGTGGACAAGGTGCACAAGGTGCTGCTGAAATTGATACACTAGGTAAGGTCACATCTGTTAATATTGTAAATCCAGGTGAGTTCTATCAAGAAGAACCTTACATTCTTGTATCAGGTGGTGGAGGTATAGGTGCAAAAGCACAAGCAACTATATCACAGGGTGCTATTACAGGCATTAATATTACCGATCCAGGTGAAGGATATACTTCAGTACCTAATATCATATTCACAAAACTTGTAAATCTTAAACGTAAGACTAGAGCAAGACAGGCATTTAACTCATCAGCAATATATCTCACAGGTCTTGTAAAAGATGTTAGTGCAAATGATACTAACATATATGTTGACTCTACTGCAGCATATCCAGGATCAGGTCAAATAATAGTTAACAAGGAAACTATCACATATACATCTAAAGCAACAGGTGTATTTGGTGGTATTACTAGAGGTGTTAATTTTAACTATGATCAAAGAGTTATATTAGATGGTAATCAAAACGATTCTACTACTGGTATATCAAACTATAAATTTAACGTTGGTGATAGAGTTATACGTCGTGTTGAAAGTGCAAACAACAAAGTTGCTAAAGTATATGACTGGAATGCTGAAACTAGAGAACTTTTAGTTACATTTGAAGTTGATGAACTAGCATTTATTGATGGTGGTAGAGCAGCAACTGAAGATGCTATCGTACAGTTTGATGGAGGTGTTGCAGCATCATCTGGATCTGGAATTTTACCACACGTTGTTATTGATTCAACAGGAAATAATATTATAACATTAACAGATCCTATTGGAACGATAGTAGATAAAGCATTTAGAGATACTGACGAAAACGCAGGAGCAGGAGATGGTATAGCAGATCTAGTCAATACGTCAACTGATTATGCTAACCAAATTAGTCTTGATGGTGGTATATACAGTTCACTTTATGGTATTGAGGAGACTCAAGGTGGTACTAACACAACTCTATTCCAAGTTGGTGACAACATTAAAGATGGTGACATACCATTTAAGTATGCTACAGTTACTTCTGCAGGTGGATTGAGTGATGGTGTTGCACATACTGCTATCCTAGATATAACATTAGATATATCAGGTGGAACTGCTACAAATTATCAAACCAATGAGGTTGTAACTGGTTCAATTTCTGGAGTACAAGCAACTGTTGTTTCTTGGAATTCTCAAACTGGACTGTTACAAGTTAAGGATATAGTCCCTTATAATACTAGTAATGTTAACATTGGTATTGGTGGATTGCTATATGAGTTCTCTCAAAATAGCAGTGTAGTTGACTTTATCATTTCAAATCCTGGAACTAACTATACTGGAGTCCCAACAATAGCAATAGAAAATACAGGAGATATACAGGCAACTGGTACTGTAGTTATGACGACTGCAGGAGATCAAGTTGCTTCAATCACCATTAATAATGGAGGGTATGCAATCCCTCAAACGGTAGATGGCACCTACGCTTTACACCCAACTGTAACATTTACAAATGCGAGTGGAGATACAACAGGTGCGAATGCTGCTGCACAAGCAGTATTAGGTGGAGAGAACCTTGTAGGTAATGGTGGAGCAACCTATAGGATAAAGAGCATTGCATATCTTACAACAGTTCGCTCGTAACTACGATAAATAAACAGGAGGACAATAGTATCCGCAAATGGCAGCCCTATTAACAGACCAGTTTAGAATTTTTTCTGCGAAAAAGTTTATTAAAGCATTAGAAGGTCCTGACTCAACTCAATCTGACACAGTAGCAGGTACAACGAGAGATCGTTTGTATCTGTTTATTGGAAGACCACAACCGTGGGATAATGAAAACTCACCGCCTCAAGCGGTGGACTCATTCTCTGAGTTCTCAGGTTCTTATGACGACATGGTATCGATGAAGCGAGTACTTGCTTCTGATACCGTGCAAGTTTGTCGTAGAATTGACTGGGTATCCCCAGAACAAACTACTGGTGGACTTGGTTTCACTTACGATATGTACAGACATGATTATAGTCCATCCAAAACTGCTGCCTCTGGTGCGACTAAACTTTATGATTCTGACTTCTATGTTGTAAACTCCCAATATCAAGTATACAAATGCATCTATAATGGAACATCTCCGTCCGATCCAAATGGTAAACCTAGCACTGTCGAGCCTACTGGTACTAGCACTAGCATCATCACTACTGGTGATGGGTATCGTTGGAAGTACATGTACACTATTCCAGTTGCAAGCGTTCTTAAGTTTTTCTCAAACGATTACATGCCCGTCTTTACCAACACTGCTGTTCAAACAAACGCAGTCTCAGGTGAAGTCGATACTGTTGTTATTAACGCTGCAGGGTCTGGTTACAACAATGGAACCTATGATAATGTAGCGATCAACGGTGATGGAACTGGTGGTCGTGTATCAATCGTTGTAGATGGTGGTAAAGTTATCTCTGCTACTGTTACATCTGGTGGTACTGGATATACATTTGGTAAAATCACTATCGATAACATTACTGGTATTGGTACTGGTAGTGGTGGACAAGTTGACGTAATCCTTCCCCCTCCTGGTGGACACGGTTTTGGTGCTGTTACTGAAATTGGTGCATTTAGGGTAATGATCAATGCTAAACTCTCATACGATGAGGGTGCAGGTGACTTCCCTGTTGATAACGATTACCGTCGTATTGGTTTGATTACAAACCCACTTAAATTTGGTACATCAGAACTTATCTCTGACTTGACGATATCCTCTGCTAAAGCGGTTATCTTCTCTCCTACATTCCAAGGTAACTACGTTCCTGATGAAATTATTACACAATCACGAGTCGTTGGTGGTACAACAGTTACTGCTAGAGGTCGTGTTATATCATGGAATGCTACAACTAAAGTTCTAAAATATTATCAGAACTCTGTTGACGGTATATTCCCAGAAGTTACTGGTACACAGAATGAGTTTGATGGTTCTAACGTAGTCAGTGGGGCAACCTCTGGTGCTGCGGGACAACCTGATGTAAACTTCCCTGCTGTTCCAAACTCATCTTCTAGAACTATTAACAACACTGAATATGACTTAGGTATGAAGTTCAATAATGGGTATGCAAAACCCGAAGTTGCTTCAAACTCTGGTGACGTTGTGTACATAGATAATAGGAGATCAATCAGTCGTGCGAACGACCAAGTAGAAGATATTAAAATCGTAATCGAGTTCTAATGGCACAAAACACCAATCTAAACGTCACCCCATATTACGACGACTTTGATAAAACGAAAAACTTTTATCGAGTGCTATTTCGTCCTGGATTTCCAATCCAAGCGAGAGAACTTACTACCATGCAGTCTATACTGCAGAATCAGGTAGAGAACGTCGGATCACATCTATTCAAAGATGGATCAATGGTTATTCCAGGTCAGATAGGATATGATCTAAATGTCGATGCTATCCAGTTACAAGAGTCATTCTTAGGTGCCGATGTAGAGAATTATCGTACACAGTTGACTGGTAAAATTATTGAGGGTCTTACATCTGGTGTAAAAGCAAAAGTATTATTCAGTATATCTGCAACAGAATCATCAAAAGGTTATATCACATTATATGTTAAGTATATTGAGTCTGGTGGTACAGGAAACACTCAGTCTACTTTTTCTAACAACGAACAGTTAATAACAGATACAGAAATAACATTTGGTACAACTTTGATTGAAGTTGGATCACCATTTACTCAACTACTTCCCACATCTGCTTTACAAGTTGGATCAGTAGCATACATACAAGATGGTGTATTTTTCATCAGAGGTTTCTTTGTTGATGTAGCATACCAGTATTTACTATTAGATCAGTATGGAAGCAACCCCTCCTATCGTATCGGACTTGACATACAAGAATCAATTATCACTCCAGAGGATGACTTATCCCTCAATGATAATGCTGCAGGAACATCTAACTATGCTGCTCCTGGTTCTCATAGATTTAGAATCACAACAAGATTAGTTAAGAAACTACTTACAGATGATGCTGATAAAGATTTCCTAGAACTATTAAGAATCAACAACAGTAAAGTTGAAAAACTTGTTGATAGAAGTGCATATGATGAACTAGAAAGATCATTAGCAAGTAGAACTTTTGAAGAGTCTGGTGATTATGTTGTAAAAGATTTTGCTATTACAACTAGAGAGAACCTTGATGATGGATTTAATAACGGTGTATATGCAGCAAGTAGTACAACTGCAACTGGTAATACTGCTGCAGAAAGATTGTATGCCATGGAGTTTGGACCTGGAACTGCATACGTTAGAGGATATAGAGTTAAAACATTATCGCCAACATATGTTGACTTAGACAAACCAAGAGATACACAATCAGCACAGAACACTATCATACCATTTGAAATGGGTAATGATGTTGTTGTAACAAATGTCTACGGTTTTCCTAATGCAACTGGATCTACATTATCAAACGCATATCAAACTATTGAACTGAGAGATGACTTTACATCTTCTGGTGGTACTGGTGCGGGGAATGTTGTAGGTTTCGCAAGACTTGCTACTATGGAGCATACTTCTGATGGTGACAATACAACCTTTGGTGATGCTGATGACACATATAAAATGAATCTATTTGATGTACAGATGTTTACTGTCATCGAATTAGCAACTGCACAGACTATAGACCTAGGATCACTATTAGTTGGTGCTACATCTGGTGCGAGAGGATACCTTGTAAATGCTTTGAGTGCTGCTGATCACGCCACATTATATGGTGTAGAAGGTACATTTGCTGTCGGTGAAATGATAACAGTTGATGGTTTAAACAAAGATACTATTGAGGTTGTACATTCATATAATTTCTCAGATACAAGACAACTTTTAGCAAGAGATGAAAGTTCAAATGCTGTAGAATTTACTTCTGATATCATACTCAATGATAATATAGGGGTTCAAGGTTCACAGTTTACTTATGATGCTACAGGTAGTGCTGAAAAGATTACTGGTTTACAATCAAACTTTGCTTTAGATTTAAAACCTGGAGACAAAATATTATTCAACACAACTAAATTTGTTACTGTAGATAAAGTTAACCCTGCTGCTTTGACTGGTAGTCAAAACTCTACTATCTTTGATTATGCTGCACAAACAGTAAATGTAACCCCTGGTGCAGGTAGTGCTGCTCCTACTGCAGGAGATTATCCTGCTCTACTAAGACAACGTGCTAAGTTAAACAATATTGATAATGCCGATCTTCTTAGTGCAATGCCTAAGAAATATATTAAGAGTATATCTGACGAATCTATGATCGTTAGAAGAACATTTGATGCTAGATCAGTTGCTTCAAACTCAATATCAATTACTCTACCTGCTAATGAACAGTTCCAATCCATCTCCGATGAGAACTATACAATCACAGTTCTTGCAGGTTCAAACTCTACTCACCCAGTTGGTGATCAGATCACTATCAATACTACCTCTAGTAGTGCTATTGGTTATACCACGTTCACCTCTGCTGATAGAACTACTATCCAGATTGAAAACTTAACAAGTATTACTTCTGTTAAAGTTACTGCGACAATATCTAAGAACGTTACAACTAAGAAAACAAAAGCAGGACAACAGATGTTTGTTATCAAGGTTAACAAAACAATCGAGAACCTTGACAAGCAAAACTATGGTTTAGTATATTCAAACTTATATGGAACTAGAGTACAAGATAGAGACCTGTCTCTTGGTCTCGTAGACTCTTATAGATTACATGCTGTATATGAATCTAATGATGATAATGATCCAATCATACCTAGTGTAACATTAGTAGAACCAACTTTCTTTGCTACAGGAACTATCGTAACTGGTAGAACTTCTGGTGCAAGAGCAAAGGTTGTTGCATTTAGTTCTGGTACCTTAAAATTAAGTCTAGTTTACATTAGCGGTGCACTACAAGCAGGTGAAACTATTGATGGATTTGATAGTGCAAATACTGCAATCAATGCTATTATTAATGACTCTGCAGGATCTGTTATTGTAGGATCAAAAGTTATTACAGATAACTACTTCCTAGAAGTTGCACAAACAAACTTCATGTACGATCAGTCAAGAATTGTGCGTAAGAAAGGCGTATCAACACCTATCAGAAAAGTATTAATGGTTGTTGATTACTACACTCACTCTGCAACTGGTGATTATTTCGGTGGTCAATCATATCTCGATACAACTTATAATGATATTCCATTCTTCGGTACAAAATATCTTGCCGATTATCTAGACTTTAGACCTTCATCTAAGAATCTTTATAGTGGAACTGGTACAGTAGCATCTCCTGCATATGTTAACTGTTCAACATTTGACTTTAAGTCAAGAGTATTCAATGTATCTGGATCTCCAAATGCTACTATATTTGATGTTCCAAAACTTAATAGTAACTTCCGAGCAGACTTTGACTGGTATCTACCTAGAATTGATAAAGCATTCTTAACACCTGCAGGTGAGTTCCAAATAGTTAAAGGTAAATCATCTGAGTCACCTCAAGAACCTGATGATCTAAAAGATGGTATGCTTCTAGCAACCATGTCACATAAACCATATGGTTTTGATGCAGAAACTGATGTAGTTATTACTAGATCGGATAATAAACGCTATACCATGAGAGATATTGGTGGTCTTGAACGTAGATTAGATCAAGTTGAGTATTATACATCACTTAATATGCTTGAGGCTGATACTTTCAATACTAAAATTATTGATGTTGATGGTAAAGATAGACTTAAGAATGGATTTATTGTTGATGATTTCTCTGATCATAGTAAATCTCAGACATCACATGAAGATTTTGCTGCTGCATTATCATTTTCAGACGGTCAGTGTCATCCTTCACACTATACAACTAACGTTGCATTACAAGTTAATACAACAGTATCTCAAAACTATCAGCAAACGGGTCCTTGTATAACTCTGCCATACACTGAGTTGACTATTATTGAACAACCATATGCTTCTAGAGTTGAGAACATTAACCCATTCAACGTATTTACTTACATTGGACGTGTTGATTTAACTCCTGCATCTGATGACTGGTTAGAAACACAACGTTTACCTGCACAGGTACAACAAGTAGAAGGTGATTTCCAAGCAGTATCATCAGAACTTCGTGTTGACCAAAATGGTTTTGCTCCTATCCAATGGGGTGCATGGAGAGATCAGTGGACAACATCTAGAACTGTTGCAAGTACAACTACAAGAAATAATTTCTGGTTAGCAGAAGATATCGGTAGATCACCTAGACCTGATGTATGGAGTGGTCGTGGTATGAGACGTGTTAATAGAGAAGAAACTATTGCTACTACAGTTAGACAAAGAAGAACTGGTATTAGATCTAGAGTTATCCCTAGAATTGATAGACAGTCACTAGGAGATAGTATTATATCTGCTACACAGATTCCATGGATCAGATCTAGAAACGTTAAAGTTAATGTTGAAAGACTAAAACCAAGAACTCGTTTCTACGGATTCTTTGATGGTAGAAAAGTTAGTGATTATATGACACCAAAATTAGTTGAACTGATTAAGAACCCTGCTACAGATGCTCGTACAAACTCTACTCCATTCATCCCAGGAGAGACTGTGAGAGGTCAAACTAGTGGTTGTGTTCTAAAGGTAGCAGCACCTAATGATTTGTATAACTTTAACCCATATGATGATACAGCAATGCCTACATCATATGCTTCTACTACAGCATTCGTAAACATCAATACTGATGATCTTGCTGCACAGGCAGTTGGTTCATTCTACGGTAATGTGATTGTTGGTGAAGTATTGGTTGCTGATTCTGGTGCTAGAGCAGTTGTTAAAGATCGTAGATTAATCTCTGACAGATTTGGTAAGATGGGAGCATCATTCTTTATTCCTCCTTCTGCTGTAGACACCAATCCACGTTGGGCAACTGGAACTAGAACTCTTAGATTCTCAACATCTGATAGTGATTCTAGAATAGGTGGTGCAGTAGCATCATCTGCTGAAGCAGAATATGAAGCAAGAGGTACATTGAACAGAGTTCGTGAAAACATCCTTGCTGTTAGAAACGCTGAAGTTGTTCGTGATACAACTACACAAGAAAGAAACTTCAATACAATCAGAACTGAGACAAGACAGGTTGGTTGGTATGACCCTCTTGCACAGTCATTTATTACTGACGAAGAAGGTGGTGTATTCTTAACTTCTGTTGAAGTATACTTTAAAACTAAAGACGCAAACATTCCTGTTTCTATGCAGGTCAGAACAATGGAAAATGGATATCCTACAACAAGTATCCTACCATTCTCTGATGTAACTCTTGAACCATCTGTTATTCAGTTATCTGAAACTGCTGCTGTTGCGACTAAATTTACATTTAAAGCACCTGTTTATATTCCACAATCTATAGAACATTGTTTTGTTCTCCTATCTGACTCCAATACATACACGGTTTGGATATCTAGAATGGGTGAGGTTGATATTACTGGTGACAGAACTATATCTGAGCAACCATATGCAGGTGTTCTATTCAAATCACAGAACGCATCTACTTGGACTGCTGATCAGTATGAAGATCTTAAGTTTAAAGTTAATAGAGCAGAGTTTAATACTGGTGCTAGTTCTATAGTAACGTTAAATAATGCTCCTCTTGATATTGGTAATGGTGGTAAGTTAACCCTTGCATCAGATCCAGTACAAACATTCTTACCAGAACAAGATTTACTTCTAAACTCAACTTCTCTACCTTATACAGTTGGAGCGAGAATATATCAGAAGACAACTCTTGCACAAGGTACTATTGCTAAGAGAACTGATAATGCAGGTGGTGTAATATTAACAGTAAAAGATATCACTGGATCATTCCAAGCAGGTTCTAATACTGGTGGTGTTATTACTCAAAGAATTGTTTCATCTAAAACTACTGCAACTATGGTTGTTAGTGGTGCATCTGGTGACTTTACTGTCGGTGAGACAATCACAGGTAACTCAGCAACAACTCCTACTGCTGAAGTTGTAACATGGACTGCAGGATCAAATACATTAACATTGAGATATGTCTCTACTGAGTTTACTCCCTCTAGTGAAACAATCACTGGTGGAACATCAACTGTTACTGCAACTGTAAGTTCTATAACTTATGCAGGTGACGCTGTTGAAGCAAGTGCAATATCTGACGCATACCCAACTGCAACTCCAACATTCTCAGCAACACAAAGAAAAGTAAGATTTGCACACAGTAATCACTGTATGTACAGTGCTTCAAACAACGTTATTATCACTGGTGTAAAATCAGAAGTATCTCCAACATACTTAACTGCTGCTATATCAGCAACTGATACTACGGTAAACGTAAACGATGCTTCTGCATTCCATCAAGTTATTAATGGTAATGCAATAAGTTCTACTGTAAAAGGATATGCAAGAATCATTAGTAATGCAGGAACTGAAATTGTATCTTATACAGCAATATCAAGTGACTTTAAGACTATAACAGTATCAGAAAGAGGACTAGATGGAACATCTGGAGTATCACACGTTGACGAATCAATTGTTGAATGCTATAACCTTGATGGTATACCACTAATCGAGATTAATAAAACTCATACTGGTATATTGAATCCAACATTAGATACTTACGAGATATCTACAACATCTATTGCTAGACTTGGTATTAGATCTGGTGGTACAGGAGTTGTTGCAACACAAAATATACAGTATGATATCTTAGTTCCTCAAATCGAGAGAATGTTATTACCTCAAACAGGTGTAACTGCAAGAATTAATGGTATAAGTGGTACATCAATCAATGATGGTCAAACAAGATTACAAGAATCATTTGCAAATGATGGTGTATTCTCTGACATTATATTGAGTGAAGATAATCAACTACTAGCACCTCAACTTATATGTTCAACAATCAATGAATCATCTGAGCTCTCTGGTGCTAAGTCATTTAGATTAGATCTAACAATGACTAGTGGTAAATCTAATGTATCTCCTGTTCTTGATACGGATAGGATGTCAATGACATGTGTTATGAATAGGATTAATAGTCCTGCTGATCCTAACACAGCTAAACAATCTGTTGGTGATTTACACGATGGTGTGTATATAACTCGTGCTGCAGATCTTTCAAATCCCTCTGGTGCATTGAAAGTTATGTTTGCAGGTTATCGCCCAAGTAACACTTTCATAAAGGTCCTATATAGAATACGACCTACTGGATCAACAGATTCAATCGAAACATTTGGATTTGAGTTCTTCCCAGATTCTTCAGCATCAACACCTTCGACTACAGAAACTTTCGTTTTCAAAGATTACGAATATGAAGTCTCTGGTTTGAGTTTCGACCAGTATCAAATCAAGATTGTATTTGTTTCACCAAATCAATCTTCAGCACCCATCATTGAAGACTTCCGAGCAATTGCTCTCGCTGTATAATGTATCAACCTGTAAAAGGAAAAGATAACTGGTTTCGTGATTCACAAAGTGGATCATTTGACTGTGTTGATGAATCCACTTACGACAAATACATGAAATCACATGCAGCAAGTAAGAAAGCAAAAGAAGATTTTTCTACTTTACAAAACGAAGTTAATGGGTTAAAATCAGATATGAGTGAAATAAAATCACTCTTACTAACGTTAGTTCAAAAAACATCATGACAACATCAGCACCTGCAGAGGCACCTGTTGAAAAGGTCTCACAAGATGAGATGCTTAAACAGTTCAAAGATCGATACGCAGCATTGATCAAAGAAAATCAAGATCTTACAGCAAAGATCAAGGAAAATGAAGTGACTGCTTTAAAACTCCAAGGAGCAATAGAAACCCTAGAGTATTATGGAGCAGCACCTGAGGTAACAGAAACAGTACCAGAAACTCCAGAATTGACAGATTAAGTTGAAGGGGGGTCTAGAACCCCCTTCTTTCTATCATAAATAACTTGGAAGTGTAATCCCTATAGAGTTATAACTCAAAAATGGCAAATAGACTACAATTAAGAAGAGGTGGCGCACAAGAATGGGCAAACTCTAACCCAACTCTTGCACAAGGTGAACTTGGCATCGAACTTGATACTGGAAGGTTCAAGATTGGTGACGGTGTAACTGCGTGGAATACTCTGACTTATGAGAGACCTGTTGAATCTACTTCTAACACTGCAAATACATTAGTACAAAGGGATGCTGATGGTAATTTTGCTGCAGGTACTATTACTGCAACTCTTATTGGTAACTCTTCTACTTCTGCTAGACTTGCTTCAACTAGACAGATCCAACTTTCCAGTGATGTACTAGCAACTGGTGTATTTGACGGATCACAGAACTTAAATTTAACTGCTGCATTAGCACTTCAATCAACACTACCTCATTACGATGGTTCAGCATCTGCTACAGGAACTTATACTAAAGTAACAGTTGATGCGAAAGGAAGAATAACAAACGCTTCAAACCCAACAACACTTGCAGACTATAATCTTAATGGAACTGTAGAAGGATCTTCTGCTCAACCATATGACTTAGACCTTGTTGCAATTGCAGGTCTTACTACTACAGGTTTGATATCTAGAACCTCTGGTGGTGCAATGGCAACCAGAACAATTACTGGAACGTCAGGAAATATATCAGTAAATAATGGAGACGGTGTATCAGGAAACCCAACTCTAGATATCATTACAACTGCTGTTACAGCAGGTAACTATAATACGGAATCCCTGACATCCGTATCTGGAGCAGGTGGAAGTGGAGAACCCTTTGGTACTGCTACAGTTAACGCTACTAAGTTCACTGTTGATGACCGTGGCAGACTAACATCTGCGACAAATGTACCAATCGCTACTGCTGCAGAAGGTAGTAAGTACGCTAGCTACAGTGCAGGTACAACTTACGTTAGATATGACATCATTGCTAACGCATCAAAGGTTTATCAAGCAATCCAAGGAATCGCAGCAGGTAGTGGTGCTCCCACTCATACTAGCGGTGACTCTGGCGGGTGGCGATATCTCGCTGCCGAGGCAACAGAGCAGAAAGGATTGGCTAGTTTTGCACAGGAAGATTTCGACGTTGACAGCAATGGGCACGTCACGATCTCCTCCTTAGGAGTTGACAACACTCAACTACAAAATAATAGAATTGGATTTGCTGACGGTAATACAATAGAGACTTTTGAACTAGATCAAGAACTTACAGCAACATCTGGATACAGAGGATTTAACTATCTTAACTACGTTAAAGTAAACAACACTTCTGGTAGTTTACTTTTCGGTGCTAACAACACAGGAGATAGTGGAAATGGAGAGGTAGATATAAATGTAAAAACATTATTCAGTGATCCAGATTTCATTCTAGATGGTGCTACAGCACAACAGATTGATAAGACTGGTGATGGTGATTTCAATATAGAACTAACACAGAACAGTTCTTCTGCTAGAAACCTTACTGTTGCTTCTACAAACGCAGGATCTGGCACAAGTACATTAACTCTTACTGCAGAAGATGTCGTTGATATTGATGCATCTGCTGCTACTGGTAAAGTTCATATTGAAAATGTAAGAGTTCAAACAAACTATATTGGATCAACAGATTCAACCTTACACCTTGACCCAGGTGATGATAGAGCAATAACAGGGTTAGTACGAGTTCACGGAGATTTTCAAGTAGATGGTACGACGACGACAATTAATTCAACAGTTACAACAGTGGATGATCCCATCATTACTCTTGGTGGGGATTCTGCTCCTGCTAGTGATGACAATAAAGATCGTGGGGTTGAGTTCAGATATTACGACTCTCAAGCAAGAGTTGGTTTCTTTGGTTACGACGACAACTACACCGACCTTGGAGGACATGTCGGAGGATTCACATTTTTACACGACGCCACAAATACTTCTGAGGTCTTTAGCGGAACAGCGAGTGGTATAACTGCAGGTAACTTAAAACTTACAACAAACACAAACTCAACATCTAATACTACTGGAGATTTGGTAGTTGCAGGTGGTGCAGGTATAGGAGATGATGTTAATATTGGTGGTCTACTAGATGTTGATGGCACATTCAGAGCAAACAGCACATCTAGATTTGATGATAATATTGTTTTACAAGGTGCTTCTAAGACATTACAACTAAACAATGGATCTGGAACTACTAAGATTGAGTTCCAATCTACAACTGGTAATGCATCTATTACAGGTATAACTGATATTACAGGCAACCTTAACGTTAACACTAACAAGTTTAACGTTGTTGCTGCTTCTGGTAACACAACTATTGCAGGTACATTGGGTGTTACAAGCATTGCTACCTTCTCTAATAATATTGATGCAAACGGTGACGTTGCAATATCAGGTAACATTCACTCAGAAAGCACAAATGATATTACTGCTGCCAAGAACGGAACATCTGGTGCTTGGGAGATCCAATCAAATGATTATGGTTCATTAAGAGTTGACGGTGGTGCATACGTTGCAGGTTCTGCTCTGATTGATGGTACGTTACACGTTAACGGTCCTCTTGAGATTAAGGATAGTGCAACAGAAACTGAATCTAGATTGAACTGGTTGAGAGTTAGATACAGAGGTCGTTTTGGTGACAGTTACCAAGCATCTCCATCTTATGCATCTCATAACTTCTCTACCTTAAAGGCACATGGTGGTGCAGGTATTATGAAATCCTTGTACGTTGGTGCTACAGGGTCAGGTGAAGGATTCTACGTTGGTAAACTAAACAGTGGAGATACTGCTAAGTTCTCTGTTGTTGGTGCATCTGGAAATACAGATATTCAAGGTACACTTGACGTTGCAAGTAACACAAATATTAATGGCACACTAGACGTTGATGCAGACTTCGCTGTTAGAAACGGAACTACTGATAAGTTCTTCGTTGACAATGTAACTGGTAATACTAATATTGAGGGAAGTCTAACTGCTGATGGTCACACAGAATTAAATAGCACTCTTAACGTTGATAGTAATACAACACTTGGTGCACAACTTACAGTAACTGGTAACTCCGAGTTCAACGGAACTGTAGATGTTGATGCAAACTTTGCAGTCAGATCAGGTTCAACTGATAAGATGACTGTTGCATCTTCCACAGGTAACATTGCAACTGATGGTACACTAACAGTTCAAGGTGAAACACAGATCATTGACTCTCTAATCATCAATGCATCTAACGAAGAGTTTGCAATTCAGAATGGTTCTGGAGTAGATAAGTTCACAGTTGATACTGATAATGGTAACACTATTATTGCAGGTCAAGTGACTGTAACAGGTGCTACTCAAATCAATAATTCTCTAGGAACGACTGGGGTAAATACGCTAACTAATAATAGCGATCAAACATTAACAGGATCTTATAGTGCTGATGGTGCGATAAGACTTACTGGTGGTGCAGGTATCGGTAAAAACCTTGCTGTTGGGCAAGGATTAAGAGTCTATGGTGGCACTGAACTAACAGGTGCACTAGATCTTAATAACAATGCTGACATATCAGGAACATTAACAGTCTCTGATCAAACTATTGTCAAGGCAGATAATAAGTTCTTTAAAGTTCAAACTGCTGCAGGTGTTGACAAGTTTACAGTTGACACTGATAATGGTAATGTCGTATCACAAGGTGAACTAACTGTGGCAGGTGATGCTGCACTTCAGTCTGACCTTACAGTCACAGGTAATTTAACAGTCAATGGAACAACAACAACAGTTAACAGCACAGTCACTACTATCGATGACCCTATTATTACTGTTGGTGGTGACACAGCACCCGCGTCTAACGATGGTAAGGATAGGGGTGTGGAGTTTCGCTACTACGACGGTTCTGCTAAAATTGGTTTCTTTGGTTTTGATAGATCAACACAAGAATTCTCATTCTTAACAAGCGCAACTAATAGTTCAGAAGTATTAAGTGGTACTGACGGTGCATTAAGAGTTGGATCTATTAATGTAACTGGTGCAGGTACTTCAGTAGATATCGATAATAACTTAAATGTTGATGGTACAGCAACAGTAGATGGACAGATTATATCTCAAGTATCATCTGGACCTGCTCTTGTTATTCCTACAACCGACAAGATTAATAATCTAAACGCAGACTTACTAGATGGTATGACAACTGCGACTGCTGCAACAGTCTCTACAGTTGTAAATCGTGACTCATCTGGTGACTTTGCTGCTAATCAAATCACTGCTGCTAGTGCTACAGGATCTGGTGCAGGTTTCTTAGGTAACGCTTCTACTGCTGATGCATGGAAGACTGCTAGAACATTCACTATTACAGGTGTTGTATCTGGTTCTGTATCTGTAGATGGTAGTTCTGCTCCAACAATCACAACAACATATGTTGATGATGATATTACTGCTTTAGCAGCAATGGCTGGCACAGGATACGTTGTAAGGACTGCTGCTAACACTTATGCACAAAGAACATTTTCTGCTACATCATCCTCTGGTATTACACTAACAAACGCTGATGGTGTTTCTGGTAATACTGTAATCAACGTTGCTTCATCAGCATCTAACTCTGCTAACAACTTAGTTCTAAGAGATGCATCTGGTAACTTTGCTGCAGGAACTATTACTGCGAACCTCACTGGACAAGTTTCAGATATCTCAAATCATAATACTGGTGCTTTAACAGAAGGATCTAATCTATACTACACTGACGAAAGAGTTGACGATAGAATCAATGCTCTATTCGTTGCAAGTACTGGTATCACTAGAGTTTATGATGACACTGCTAATACATATACACTATCCGTAACACAGTCAGATATTAATACTGACACAATAACTGAAGGATCAAGCAATTTATTCACCACTGCTGCAAGAACGAGGACACACTTTTCTTACGGAACAGGAATTGAGTTGTCTGGCAGTGGTGCACTTTCTGTAACTCAAGCAGACATTAGCACTGATAATGTAACTGAAGGATCAACAAATCTATTCACAACTGCTGCAAGAACTAGAACACACTTCACATATGGAACTGGTATTACACATAGTTCTGGAACTCTATCAGTCACACAGGCAGATATTAATACAGATAATGTAACTGAAGGATCATCTAACCTCTTTACAACTGCTGCGAGAACTAGGACACATTTCACATATGGAACTGGTATCAAACTTACTACTGCTGATCTAGCATTAGACTTTACTGAGTTTGACACAGACAATGTTAGTGAAGGATCAACTAATGAATACTATACAAATGCTCGTGCTGATGCAAGAGTTAACTTACAGACTGGTGCAAATTTAGATCTATCCAATAAATCAACAACTAATCTATCTGAAGGAACAAATCAATACTATACAGAAGCAAGAGTTCAAGCAAAACTTGACAATGCTTATGAGCAACTAAGAGCAATGTTAACTAACCTTGCTACATCAACTACACTTACACTAGGACTTAGTGGAGACCCAACACCAGGTGCAGTTGTTACAACAGGAGTCAGTGTTGGTGGTGGCGGGGGATTCACAGGAGCAACAGGAGTCGCAACTTCTGGTGGAACTGGATCTAGTTTGACTGTTAATACTACAGTTGATTCTGATGGAAACATTACTGCTGCTGCAGTAAACGCAGGTGGTTCTGGATATCTAATCACAGACACTGTTACAATCACCAATGCTAATGCAGGTAAGGTTCTTACATTGAACTTAGCAACATTATCTGGTGGAACAGGTTACACATCTGCAACTGGAGTCGCAGTTACTGGAGGATCTGGTTCTTCTATGACTGCTGACATTACAGCATCTGGTGGTGCTATCACTAACGTAACAGTTAATAATGGTGGAACTGATTTTGCAGCAGGTGAGACTATAACTATTACTAATGCTAATGCATCTGGTATTAAGACTGTAGGAAACTTTGGTGCAACTGATGCATCAAGAACACCTGGCACTTACACCTTAGGCACATCTGATTATAGCACTCAAAACTCTGGTGCTAATGCAACATTCACTGTTGTAATCGGTACTGGTGGAACTGTTGATTCTGTTACCGTCACAGATGATGGTAGTGGATTCATCGTCAATGAGACTGTCACAGTTGCTGATGCCCAACTTGGCGGTGGTGGCGGTGCTGCTCTCACCTTTGATGCTACAGCAATCCATGGTAATGGTGCAACAGTTAATATTGCTACCGTTGCAACAAACGCAACTCTAACTCTTACTGACATCACAACGATGGAAGTTGGAGCAACAGTTACTGGAGCAACCTCTGGTACTACTGGAGTTATAACCGCTATCGGTTCTACCTCAGTAACACTTGATAATGTTGACGGATTCTACAAAAAAGGAGAAGTCGTCAGTGCTAATGATGTTACTACTTTGACAATATCCTCATTCAGTTAATAAGTTATGTCAGCAACTAGACCCGCAAGCAAAACAGAATTAAAAAACTATGCTCTTCGTAGATTGGGATATCCTACGATAGACATTAACGTTGCGACGGAACAACTTGATGATTTAATCGAAGAAGCTATTGACTTTTATCAAGAATACCATTACAATGGAAGTTATAAAACCTTTATGAAAATAGAGGTGACTGACGCAATTAAAACTGCAGCACAAGGAACTTCACAAGCAGGTTCTTCAGCATGGTATGAGAACAACAATTATGTGTCATTACCACCTGGAACTCTAGGAGTGAATCATGTATATACTCAGATCGGTGCATCAAGTATCGTTCCTGGAAATATATTCAACATCAAGTATCAGATCTTTTTGAATGATATCTATGCTATGACGCATGGAGCAATTCTACATTACTTCTTAACTTCACAGTATCTTGAAACTCTTGACTGGGTTACTAACTCACAAAGAGATCGTAGAGTAAGATTTAATGAACATCAAGGTAGATTATATCTTGATATGGATTGGGGAGATTTGACAGCAGGTGATTTCCTATTGGTTGAAATGTCTCTAAGACAAGATCCAGTTACATTCACAAGTATGTTTAATGATAACTGGTTAAAGGATTATGTTGAAGCATTATTCCAACAACAATGGGGAAGAAATCTAAGTAAGTATGATGGCATTCAAATGCTAGGTGGTGTCACCTTAAATGGTAGACAAATCTTAGATGATGCTAGTAAGTTCAAGACAGATCTTGAAGAAACACTTCGTACAACTTATGAGATTCCACCTCTAGACTTGGTAGGTTAACATGGCAATTTCTAATACTCCTGCACAGGATTACGTTCAGTCAGACTATAGTAGCGGTTCTCGCTTTAGAGCAAACGGTTCTGCTCAAGAACAAAAGACCATAGAAAACCTTATCGTAGAAACCATTGAAATTTACGGCCAAGATATTTACTACGTTCCGAGAACAATTGTCAACAAAGATTCAGTCTTTGGAGAAGACTCGGATACGAAATTTGAATCAGCGAAAGCTATCAGAGCATATGTCAATAATGCTGAAGGATGGGAAGGACAAGGTGAGTTACTTAGCAAATTTGGAGTCCGTATCGAAGACAAGACAACTTTTATATTCTCCCGTGACAAATTTAAAGAACATGTGGACGACAGTACGGTCCTTAACGTCGAAGGGAGACCAAACGAAGGGGACTTAATCTGGTTTCCAGTAACTAAACATCTATTCCAAATCATGTTTGTAGAGGCAGAAAAACCTTTCTACCAACTTGGTAAAGGATATGTTTGGGAGTGTCAGTGTGAACTATTCGAGTACAGCGACGAGGAGATCGATACTGGTATTACAGAACTAGATGCTATCGAGACTGCTTTTGCAAATGCGATTACAGTTGGTCTTGTAGCAGGTGGTTCTGGTACATTTACAGCAGGTGAAACTGTAACTGGTGGTACATCTAATGTTACTGCTGAAGTTAAATCGTTTGATTCTGCTACTAGAACTTTGATTGTCATAAATCGTTCTGGTACATTCACTATACCTGAGACAATAACTGGTGGTACTTCAAGTGCTTCTTGGACAACCGCTACATATAATACAATCAATAATACTAACTCAGAGTACGATCAGAACAATGACTTTGAGACTGCCGACAATGACATAATTGATTTCTCAGAGACCAACCCATTCGGCACGGTTGGATCTGTTACTGACGGTACAATCTAATGTTAGGAAATTATTCATACCACGAAATATTCAGAAAGACTATTGTGTCTTTTGGTACACTCTTTAATAATATAGAACTTCGTCGTCAAGATGAAGTGATGAAAGTACCTCTTGCTTACGGTCCAAAGGATAAGTTTTTAGCACGTTTAGATCAGGTGCCTGATCCTACAAACAAACGGGTACAGATTACTTTACCCCGTATAGGATTTGAGATATCAGGTGTATCATATGATCCTTCTAGAAAGGTAGCACCTACACAAAAAATTAAGATGGCAAATACATCGTCTAAAAATAAGTCGATGTTCATGCCAGTGCCATATAATATATCATTTGAGTTAGCAATCATATCAAAAAATCAGGATGATGGTCTACAAATATTAGAACAGATATTACCAGTATTCCAACCTCATTATAATCTATCAATAAAGTTAGTTCCTACGATGGGTGAAACAAAGGACGTTCCTATAGTCTTAAACAATATAGATTACGAGGATACTTACGAAGGAGATTTTGCAACAAGAAGAGCAATCATATACACATTACAATTTACTGCAAAGACATTCCTATACGGTCCAGTTACAGAAGCGAAGATTATCAAGAAAGCATCTGTCGATTACTACACAGATACAAATACTACTTCTGCACCAAGACAAGTTCGTTATCAAGCAACACCTACATCCTTACAGGATAGAGATGGAGTTGTTGTTACAACACTGTCTGCTGCTACAGATACTAATGATAATATCATAGCAGTTGCAAGTGCTGCGGGTATCTCTAAATTTGATAGTATATACATTGACACTGAACTATTCAGAGTACAAGGAATCTCTGGTACTAGTCTAACTGTTCTACGAGCATATGAAGGAACTGCTGCAGCAGCACACACTTCTGGTTCTAGTGTATTCTTAGTCAATCAAGCAGATGCCGATTTCTTAGATAGTGACGACGACTTTGGATTCGGTGAAATGAAATCTGAGTTTACAGATAATAAGAAGAAGAACTTCGTAAGCGGTAGCGACGAGAATATCTAATGGCAGATCCTTTCGGTGGTTTAAATGATGCATTCGGTACAGAACCTTCTGAACTAGCAAAGCATGTGGAGAAAGTAAAACCTTCTCTTAAAAAATCAGAAACAGAAGATGTGAAGCAAGACTATGAGGTTAGTCGTGCTCAACTACATAATTTAGTAATGAAAGGACAGGAGGCAGTAGATGGAATACTTGATGTGGCACGAGCGTCAGATCATCCTCGTGCTTATGAGGTGGCAGGGCAACTCATCAAAAATGTGGGAGATGTAGCAGATAAGTTAATTGATCTACAAAAGAAGATGAAAGAGTTGGATGATGATGGATCTAGTAAAGGTCCAACTAATGTTACTAATGCAATGTTTGTTGGTAGCACTAGTGATTTACAGAAAATGTTAAAGCAGCAAAAAGAGATAAATAAAAAGGACACGAAATAACACGACACGACAATGCCTGTATTAAAAGTATTAAGTACTAACGCTATCTCTGGATCAGCAACAGAATATCAAGTAGTACAAACAGGATATTATAGAGTGCTTGCAACAGCAGCAGCATCTACAGTATCATTTAATGGTGGACCTGCTATCACACTGGTACAGAACGAAGCAATCCTCCTTAAGTCAGGAGCAAAACCTGGTCAAGCAAGAATTGTAAAAGCAGTAGATGATAGTACTGCTGATTATACACTCGGAGTTCATCTCGGAGAAAGAAGAGATACACACCCATTCTCAGTTAATGATTTCATTGCTGTAGAAGATGATTCTACATCACCTGCCATCAACTCTAACTTCTTATCTGCAGGAACAGCAGGTAAAAAAGTTACTGCTGTAACAGGTAGTACTATTAGTACTGATATCGATTCATCTAGTGCTCCTGCTGATTACACTTATGCATACTCTGGTAGTCAAGCAGTAGTCAAGCGTGCAGTTAAAATCACTGCAGGTTCTGGTGCAATCGTAGTTGAGGAGATCCAAGTAGTCGGAGGTTAAATGGCAACAGTTAACCAGAAAGCAGAAAAAATTGTAAGGGCGATGAAACGTAAAACCAAAAGTTTCAATCGTCTTTATGGTGACGATGCTAAAAGCGTTATGTACGCAACAGCAAACAAATTAGCACAAAAAGAAAATCTTAAAGTTATGTACTACAAAGACTTTATTAACATTGTGGAAGGTAATCCTACTACAAGGATGCTATCTAAAGCAAAGTCAAAAACCACTGGAAACATGTCTGCAGACAGGGGAACCGATGAAAAGAAAAATAGAGCAAGTAGAAAAGGACTTGAAAAAGACTTTAAAAAGAAAGGTATCGGTTACAAAAAAGGTGTTGGTGAATATAAATATTCCTCAGGTGAAGGTACAGGACGTGAGGTCTCATACCAAACAAGTCCTGCAAAGGGAATGTCTAAGAGACGTTTCGGCAAAGTCATGCGTCGCCTCGGTAGAAAGCATGGTCAAGAATCAGTAATCACTAAGAAGGCAGGTAAACCTGCTAGACTACATGATACTGAGTCTAAGAAACCATCTAAATCCTTTACTCTAGGTAAAGCAAAGGCAGGAAAGAATCCCTCTGGTCAGGGAGAAACTACTGGCACAAAAGTCAGAAAAGGTAAACTAGGTAAAACTAATAAACCCGCTATGCACTATGGAAAATAATGAACTTATCGAGAAGAACAAAAGTGGTGATAGTTCTCTGCGCGACTGGTTTTCTAAGAGTCGGTCTAGTGATGGGAAGCCTGGTTGGGTTCAACTCGGTGGTAAATATGCAGGAAAACCCTGTGCCAAACAACCAGGGCAAACAACTAAACCCAAGTGCGGTTCAAGCAAAATGAAACGCAACCTAAATAAAGATGAAGAGGATGCTGCGTTTCGTCGTAAGCAAAAGAAAGATCCTAACCCAGAAAGAAAAGGAAAGGCAATCAACGTGAAAACAGAATCCACAGAAATTACACTAATCTCATTAGACGAAAAAGCAGGTACAAAAGATGCTTGCTATCATAAAGTAAAAGCAAGATACGATGTATGGCCAAGTGCATATGCATCTGGTGCTCTAGTTAAGTGTCGCAAAGCAGGTGCTAAAAACTGGGGAAACAAATCTAAAAAAGAAGAAACCAATAAATCATTTGAAGATTTCCTAGGTGAAGCACAGAAGTGTTGGAAAGGTTATGAGAAAAAGGGAACCAAGAAAATGTTTGGTAAAACCTATAACAATTGCGTTAAAAAAGAGGAGGTAGAAATAGATGAAGGAGCAGCATGGACAAAAAAAGCAGGAAAAGCAAAGTCAGGAGGACTTAACGAAAAAGGCAGAAAAAGTTACGAACGCGAAAATCCTGGATCTGACCTTAAAGCACCTAGCAAGAAAGTTGGAAACCCCCGCAGGAAATCGTTCTGCGCTAGAATGAAAGGTATGAGAAAGAGACAGAAACCATCTAACAATACAGGTGACGATAGATTATCTAAGTCACTACGAGCATGGAACTGTTAATGGGATTACCTGACAGAACCCAGAAACTATTTGATAAAGTAGTAGCATGGGATAGAAACCTAGCAAAAAAGTTTCAAAACAAATTTAACCTAACAGATTATCAAATGCTATGTCTTGCATTTGCTAAAGGTGTTATTATCGGTATTATTATTTTATGATTAAAGTTTGTCCTGACTGCAATGCGTCATGGTTAGATGGACAATTATATTGGACAACTGGAGAAATGGGATGTCCACATGACTTAGCAGGTTTAGTGTGTAATGATCTTGATGCTCCAATGTGTATTAATCCATGCAAAGGATCCACTAGTGGAATGTCTTGGAAAAATTGGATAGAGAGTGAGGATCCCCCACATCTGGGTATCGACATATAGGTAAATATACTTATAAATAATAGTGAAAGATTTGCTATTACTATGAAAGACTTACCCTTAAAATCATCCTGCATCCTGTTTGGAACGGTTGGATTATTGTTGTTAGTTTTACCAAGGATCGCATGGGTATGAGAGCATTTAACAGTCTAGTATTGAACTTTACTGTTGCTATATTAGATTTCCTTTACAAAGGAAGAGACATACAAAGATTTTGGGTGCTTGAGGAAATTGCTCGTGCACCCTATTTTGCTTTTATGAGTGTGTTACATTATCGTGAAAGTATGGGTCTTAGAGGACCAGAACATACCTATCTAATGAGAGAACATTTTGAACAAACTCTCAATGAAACAGAACATCTTGAAGAAATGGAATCCCGTGGTGGAAGCCAGTATTGGATTGATAGAGCATTTGCCAGACACTTGGTCTTGCTTTATTATTGGATCATGGTTATCTATTACGCTATAGATCCAGTAAATGCATATGATATCAATGAAAAGATTGAATATCATGCAGCACATACATATGAAAAATACTTGACAGATCATCCCAATGATGCTAGGATAGTAGAGATTCGTAACGACGAAGTTCAACATGCTAAAGAACTTCACGCTGCCATGGAGAAAATCAATGAAATTACGCACTTCCGAAGAACCAAAACCAACAGAGAATCCAGAGCAACTACTGGCACGTTTTGAGAAACGTATTAAACAACTCACTGCTAGACAGGAAGAGATTAGAGGTTGGTATGATGAGTACGTCAAACTCGAAAAGGATTTAACAAGACTACAGGGATCTGTAGATGCAGTTACCTATATTGCTACTGGTGCTTTGCCAGGAGACGGTAACCATGGTGGAATGAAGGATCATAAACCAAAATAAATAATAGAGTAAATGGAGTTGAAACTATCATGTCCCATTATACTATAGGGTATCACGACCAACAAAGACATCACTTTGAAATCTGTGAATATGCAGATAACACATTTGATGCAATGCAACATGCTAAACAAGATGTTCCTTTTCTGAAAGAACATCCTCAGTATATTGATGAAGTATTATTAGAAGATTAAACTATGACCAAATTCGCAAAAGAACAAATAAAAAGATTTTTCAACACAGGACAGTGGGCATTAAAGTTAATCTTTATTGTAGTGCTTGTTGAACTAGGTATCGTAACAGGAGCACTCAT
>VMHT01064757.1_pt1 | contig 51563 bp, 44 predicted proteins | sample 4693611 | NCBI WGS metagenome assembly VMHT01 (sample SAMN12280063, study PRJNA550983) | marine metagenome | isolation source: seawater sampled from same location over 5 years 0.02-0.2 micron viral filtrate | place: USA: collected off the coast of southern California halfway between the port... ... | reverse complement strand
AATTTTGTTCAGAAAACATCACTTACTGATTCAAATGGTGATGGTGTTACAGTAACGATTAATCCAACTGGAGCTGCATCAGGTGGTTCTGATAAAGAATCAGTAGATTCTATAAAGTTTACAGCGCCAAATCAATTCACATCTCAAAATAGGTTTATCACTAAAAAAGATTATGAAACATCTATTTTAAAAGATGTGCCTAGTGTAGAATCGGTTTCTGTTTGGGGTGGTGAAGATAACGTGCCTATTGTTTATGGTAAAGTATTTATAGCACTTAAAGCAAAAGATAATTTTTTCATATCAGAGGCAGAAAAAACAAGAATTATAGACAAGATTTTAAAACCAAAAGCTATCATTGGGGCTCAAATTGAAATTGTTGACCCAAGTATTACACATATTCTCGTAAATACAAACGTCTTATTTGATAGAAGAAAAACCACACAAACAGAAACAGGTTTTAAAGAATCTATTAAGTTGTCAATATTAACATATAACTCAACTAACTTAAATAGATTTAATAGTAATTTTTCAGCTTCTAAATTATCTAAAGCAATAGACGATACAGATAGAAATGCAATATTAGGTTCGGAAACAAATGTTAGATTACAAAAAAGAATAAAACCAACGATTGGTTTAGGAACTTATACGATTGATTTTGGTGAAAAGTTAAAAAGAGGCACAGCAGAGGAAAAACTTACTACAACTGAATTTATTGGATTTGATAATACTGGTGTTGCAAGGTCTGTATCTTTTGAAGAAGTGCCACAGTCATCAACTGGTGTTTCTCGAATAACAATTGAAAATCCTGGAATAGGGTTTACAGAGGCACCTACTGTAACAATTACAGGTGATGGTATTGGTGCAAAAGCTATTGCAACTGTAAGTCAAGGCGGCCTTACTTCTATTGAAATTACAGATAGAGGTGTTGATTATACAACAGCAACAGTTACACTTTCTGGAGGAAATGGTATAGGTGCCGAAGCAACAGCTATTGTTGATGCTAGAAATGGTACAATAAGAACAATCTTTTTTGATACTGATGGTAATAGACAAATCATCAATGAAAATATAGGTGAAATAGATTATGAAATCGGTAGAATATCCATTAACAGTATAAACATTTCTAGTGTCGATACCGCTGATGGTCTTATAAGATTCACAGTCGGTTCTGAAGCTGGTGTTGTAGAATCAACCAGAGATAATATTGTTGCAATAGATCCTGAAGATCCTTTAGCAATAGTAACAACTCTTGAGGCAGTTGAAGATTAAATGGGAAAAACATACGACATTATTCCATCTTCATTAAAAACTTCACTACTTGTAAATAGACAAGTACCAGAGTTTGTTCGTGAAGAACATCCACTCTTCATTTCATTTTTGGAGGCTTATTATGAGTTTCTTGAAAATGAACAAGGTGTTCAAAATAATGATCTTACAAAGACATCAAAAGATTTAAGGTATCTTCATGACGTAGATTTTTCAATAGATGCTTTTGAAAATAGTTTCTTAAATCAATATGCCAATCTTGTACCAAAAGATGTAAAAGTAGATAAAGCATTTTTAATTAAAAATTTATTACCTTTATATCTAGCTAAAGGTAATCCAAAATCTTTTCAACTTTTATTTAGAATGTTTTTTGGAGAAGAAGTTGAAGTTGTTTTTCCTGCTGACCAATTGCTTAGAGCTTCAGATGGTAAATATGCCTCTGAAAGTATCCTTACGATTTCTGATGAGGTAACTTCATTTTACAAAGGCACAGGGCTTAAAAATCAATCAATATTATTAGCTCAAAAATCCACACCTGATCAATTTGATCTTAGAATAAATGGTATAAAAAAAGAAAATGAAACAGATTATATTGTTAGAGTAGAAGATCAAAAAGTATTTTTTAATGATGTAGTAACTGTTAAAAGAGATATATTGGGTAATGTTGTTGTTGGTACTAATTTACAGTTTATTGATATAAAGTCATCTTCACCCTCCTATAATTTACAAAGTTTTGTAGATTCTGGTGAAATTTCACCAGGAAATACAACGATAACATTTAAAGATGCTACATCAGGTGGAGATGTAACAAAAACAATTTTATTGGTATCAAATTCAACTAATTTACGAGTTACAAGTGCTTATGCAAATGCAAATACTTTTGGAGATAACACTTCATTTTTAACAACATCAAGTGTTTCTGCAACTCCGGCTAGTAATGCTGATATAAGAGTTACATATAAATCTTTTAATGATGGTTTACTTAAAAACAGACAATTTACAGGATCCACTTCAAATTCATCAATAATTGTTGAAAGAGTTTTTCCTAGAAAAATTGATATATTACCTAAGATAGAATTATTTTTTGACCCAAGAAAATCTGATGGCTCTTTTGAACAATCAGAAGAAGTAACATCAACTATACTTGTTCAGAATACAGTTATTAATATATCAACAAATACTTTTTCATCATTAGAGGAAATAAGAGTCGATAAAGGTGGTAGACTCTATAATATTGGTGACCCAGTTGGTATTATTGCAGGTGGTTTTTCAACAAAGGCCACAGCTCAAGTAGCCTCTTTAGGCACAGAGTTTTTAAGTAACCCTACAGTTAATACTGGAGGTGCTGGATTTGCAGTAGGTGGTTTATTTCAAGGCGGTAATACAGAAACAGGTTTTGTTTTATACACAGTTAAACCTGCAATTGATACCTCTGGTAATAATACACCAAACACTTTTATTTTAATGGGTGAAACTTATGATGCTACTGTAACAAATAATTCATCACAGACATATGCTGATTTGATTATAGCAAATGCAAATGGAACATATGCTGGTGCTTTTGGTAACACTCAAGTTACGACACCTACTGTGGATTCAAGAATAAAACACGTTGTTAATTCAACAGTTCAAGCTGTTTCAATAGGACCAGTTCAAAATGTATTACTTGTGACATCAAATACAACAACAACAGATTTACCATTAGATGGTGCAGGTGCTCTTGTAGAAGTTGCAGCTAGAACAACTGCTGATGTTGGTTCTCTTAAAAGTTTAGGTAAACTTCAGATGGCCAGCTCTAACGGTGTTGCTAATGTTGGTAATAATTATACAGTCGGTGATATTATAGAATTTGATAGTCCAGGTGCTGGTGATGGTGCATTAGCGAGAGTATCAGAAACAAATGCAAAAGGTCATATAATCAATACAGAGTTTGAATATCCACATTATGAAAATTTTGGAACAGGGATTAGGAATAATTATGCTTTCATAGCAACTGTTGTGGCTAATACAGGATTTAGAGGTGTAACTGCTATACCTAATGTTTATGTTTCTAGTGTTGTTACTGAAGCAATAAATTTATCTACATCACAATATCCTAATGTTAATGTAGGTTTAAGTGGTGTTTATTTGACACCTCAATCTAATCACAATGGACTTACACTTGCGGAGGGTGATAACCCTGTGAGAATAGGTGATATAATTTCTGTGTTAGGTCACGAAAGAAAAGTGATCAATGTATCATCAAATATTAGCGTAAATGCAATAGGTTATAATACAAATAGATATGGTGTTGTAACTCAAAATACAGGTAATTATCAATCATACTCTAGTAATTTAAGTCCTGTTCTTGATTCGCAAGTAGGTAATACGGGTAACGCAGGTGGTTACATAACAAGAACAATAAGCGTTGATTCATTAGCTCAGTACGCTAATTTAAATGTAAGACCAGTCTTTCATTATACATCAGGTCCAAATACAAAATCACAAATAATGCTTGATGATATAAATGTAGATAGTATGGTTTACACTTTCGGTGAATGGAGTAGTTCACAAAATACTGCTCTTGAGTCTTTTACTAGATTTGATGGTTCACTAAAATTTCCATACGAACATGATGGCGGATATCTTGGTGGTTACAATTCACCTTCAAATATGCTTGATACGGCAAATTTCTGGGAACAGAGAAGCCCTAGAATGGGATCAAACACAGCTGATTATGGTCAAGCTTTTTCTGGTAGAGTTGCTTTTAGTGGCGGTGATTTTTATCCAACATTTACAAAGCTGTTGGGTTCAGGCCCATTAGGTGAATTTTCCGGAGGTGAACGTGGTAAAGGGCGATGGGTGTTGATGGCTCACGGTCCAAATGAAACTCCTAGAGATTTTTCGACTGTTGGTGGCACAGTATATAGAAATGTTTTTGGACAATATGATGATTTAAATTTTGCATCAGGATTATCAGGTGTCCCATTTATAACAAGTAATACAAATACTTTTGGTGCAGAGGCTAATGGACAAATAAGATATGCTGGAGATGGATTTGGTGCCAATGATAATAAAAACTGGATCGAAAGAGCTACCAGTAATGCTATATCTATAAGTGAGCAAAAGTACATTTACGCAAATACATACAATGCAAACAATTCACATTTCTGGCTAAGAGGCCCAGTTATGTCATTAGGTGAAAGTCCAACATTTACATTTGCTTCTTGTTTATTTGGTGATGCTGTGGGCACTTTAAACGTACACTTTGATGTCGTAGAAAGTAACTCAAATCCAGAAACTTTACATAGTGGTGGATTCTTAACAGTTGATAAACCTTTTCCAAGTGAAATAGACTTCTTAAAATTTGGGAACACTTCTTACTTTGGAACTCGTGGTCTTGCAAACTCTTTAGATCCTATAAGCATAAGTGCTCAGTCATCAAACGTATTTGGTGCACCAATGAGTATTGATACCAATTTTCCAAAAGGCGGTGCAGCTTACGATACGGCTCACTTACCAAATGTTTCAATCTTTAGAACTAATTTGGCAAATGAAATCGCCTCTTCAGCAAACGCTGTAATTAATGTCGCTTGTCTTTTAGGTGATGGTGAAGAAATAGTTGCTCAAACAGATGATACAACAAAGGGTACAATAAACACAATTAGAATAGTAGAGGCAGGTGATGGATATGTAGCCATACCGGATATTGACTTAACAGGCTCTGGTGATGGAACTGCTACAGCAAACGCCGTATTAACAGATTCAGTTTCAACAACAGAAGGTAGGTTTACATCTTCAGATGGTCTATTATCATCCAGAGAAAGAAGAATACAAGGTAAAAATTTCTATCAAGATTTTGTTTATGTAACAAAGGTACCATTAGAATTTTCAAAATACAAAACTGTATTGAAAGGTTTATTACACCCAGCTGGGTACAAAAATTACGCTGAATTTGAAGCAAGAGAAATATCTAACGTAAATGTATCAGCAAGTGGAACTGTATCAAATTCAATACCTGGTACTATAAACGTATCAAACAGTATAAGTGTGGTTGGTACAAATACTGCATTTAATATTGCTGTTTCAAAAGGTACAATCTCTGTAGGTTCTTCTAAATTAGCTGTAAATGGTGAAAATCGTGTAATTAGTAGCGTTATATCTAATACAAGTTTAACTGTTGAAAGTGCATTTACTCAAGTGTCAAATGGTCAATCCGCTATAATTTTGGTATAAATAAACAATGGCAACGAATTTATCTACAAAAACATTAGAGTTAAGAAACGCAGAAGCTTTCGCAAACTCTTTCTCATCTGAAATTTCATATATTTTTATAGGAGATAGCACGCCATATCTTAATGATGCAAATTCTCCACCACAAATAGTACAGACACCAGAAGTTTTATCTGATGTTTTAAATTCAATGGTTGCTTTGAAAAAAGTAACTGCTGGTGAAGTAAAGTTATCTGTGCCTAGAGTTGATTGGACTTCAGATACAAAATATATGCAATTTGATAATTTAGCCGTAACAGAACAATTAATAGAGGGTGATGCTTCTATAAACACAAAACCATTTTATGTTATGGCACCCAGCACAAGAAATGTGTATAAATGTTTGTCAAATGGTAGTGGTTCAATTTCAACAGTAGAACCCACCGGAGATTATTCAACATCTAATGGTGTTGTTGATAATACTGGTTCTGATGGTTATGTTTGGAAGTATATGTATAACATAAGAGATAGCGACCAGTTTGTCAATTCAACTTTTATACCTGTGCCAACAAGAAATTATACCGATTTTACACCATCTTCTGATACTGTTTATGGTAGTTATAGTATCAGAAACGATACTGTTGTTGAAGGAGAATTAACAACTATCGTTGTTACACATCCAGGTTCAGGATATAGAGATTTTACTAACGTAAGAACATTTGCATTTGAAACCACAAATACTAACACATCAGATGGTAAGAATAGAACCATACAGGTAACTGGTGCATTTTTAAGTGAAGTTGGCTTAACAATTGATCAAGTTGCTTCAGCTAATATGACTGTATCTGGTGGGGCTAGTTTATTTTCTGACGATACTTTTATTGAATCCGTTGATACAGTAAGAAATAAAATAACACTTACAAAACCAGTTTTAGCTAATAGTGATGGTAGTGTTTCTAATACCATTTCACTAACCACAAGAATTTTTGTTGATGGTGTTACAACAGCATCAGAACCAGCAGAAGCTTCAGCTATTTTAGGTTCAAGTGGTGCAATACAAAGGGCTAATGTTACACAATTTGGAAGTAATTATGCAGATAAAATAAATGTAAAAGTATTCGGCACTGCTACTTCTAATATTGCAAATTTAAGAGCTGTTATACCACCATTTTTTGGTCATGGGTTTGATATAGGTAAAGATTTATTTGCGAATAGTGTTGTGGCTGTTTCAAAATTTGGTGAAATAGACTCTACTGAAGGTGGATTAGTTCCTTCAGATTTTAGTTTTAGGCAAATAGGTCTTATTAGAAACCCTTATAAATATGGTGTAAATACGATTAGTTCAAGTAGTAATACAGCTGATGGTGCTAATACGGTTGTAAGACAAACGACAAAAGTTTTTGTTTCATCTGGTGTATCTTATGATGACCAAGAATTTGTTTTTCAAGGAGATTCATCTACCGACTATACAGCTGGTGGATTTGTACATAGAATAGAAAGTGCTACATTATTAGAAGTTACTCAAATTCAAGGTGAACTAGAAGTAGGAAAAGTATTAGTTGGTAGTAATTCAGGTGCATCAAGGGTAATTACACAAATTATAGACCCAGAATTTGAACCCAAATCAGCTGATTTACTTTTTGTTGATAACAGGAACCCAATTACAAGAACAGATGGCCAAGCAGAGAGTGTTAGACTAACTATAAGATTCTAAAGGTAAAAGATGGCATTAGACGAATTTAAAACAACTCCATACTATGATGATTTTGACGAAGATAAAAATTTTCATAGAATACTTTTTCAACCAGGTAGGGCGGTTCAAGCTCGTGAGTTAACACAATCACAAACAATACTACAAGACCAAGTTACTAAATTCGGTAATCATTTATTTAAAGATGGTTCTAAAGTAACTGGAGCGGATGTTTTTGGTGTTGGTGAAGGTAAGATAGATAAATTAACTATAAATTTACAACCCTCTGTTAATCACATAAACTTATCACCAATTAACCCAATTACGGGTGTATCGGTAAATGTAGCAAGTTTTATAAATGGTTATGTAACAGTTCCAATCACAGGTATAAAAGATTCTGCAAACACTAAAAATATATTTTTTGTGCATCACGCTGATGCAGCTGATGCTGTTACAAATGACCCACCTACGTTATATGTTTCACATATCAAATCAATAGGTTTATACCTTGCTAACGGTGCATTAAATTCAGTTAATGCTAATGGTAGTAGTGGTGTAACTTTAGGTAATGTTAGTGTTGGTGCAAATGCAACTTTAAATGTATACTCTTCAATTGTAGTAAATACAGAAAATCTAATAACACAAGTAACTGCAAATTCAAATCCTTATGGTGATGCTAAACTATTAGGTGTAACAGAAGGTGTTTTCTATACAAGTGGTGTTTTTGTAAAGAATCAACAACAGATAGTTGCAGCTGACAAATATGGTAAAACTGCAAATGTTTCAGTAGGATTTGACGTAACAGAAAGTATAGTAAAATCTTCTGATGATAGTAGTTTACTTGACCCTGCTTTAGATTCTTCAAACTATTTAGCTACTGGTGCTGATAGATATAAAATTAATTTAACTTTATCAAGAAAACAATTAGACGATACAACAAAGTCAATACCAGAATTATCTACATCAAAGTATATAGAAATTGCAAGATACAAAAATGGTCAATTAGTCAAAGATGCTACTAAAACAAAATATTCTGATTTAGGTAGAACACTTGCAAGAAGAACTTTTGACGAATCTGGTGATTACATAATAAGAGGCCTTGAACCTAGAGTTGCTAATTTAGGAAATTCATCAAATGGTATTCTTACGGTAGACAAAGGTAAAGCTTATGTAAAAGGTTATGAAATATTAAAAATAGCTGATACAAATATAAATTTACCAAAAGCAAGAGATACAGAAACAGCTAACACTTATAGTTTAGAACAATCATATGGTAACTTTATCTTTATTAACGGTGCAAATAACACCTTATTTACAGATAATGTATCATTTCCTAAAATTTCACTACACTCATCAAATTTGGCAAATGGCGGACCACAGTCAACAGTACAATCATTTGCACAAAATACAAAAATAGGTGAGGCTCATGTAAAGAATATAGAGTTCTTTAAAAATGATAGTTCGGGTAGAGAAAATAATGTATATAAGTTATCACTTTTTAATGTTAGAAATACAAGTAATTTACCACTAAGTTTAACAAGAACCGTGGTTGGTATAGGTGTAAATAATTCTGCTAATGCTAATGCAAACTTAGATTCTACATCTATTCAAACACATAGAACACCGGCTCAATTAGCAAACGGCACAAATAACATGGTCGTTGTTGATGCGACTGATATTCGTATTGGTGATATGGTAGAAGGTCATAATGTATCTAACAACGGGCCAGTAGCTGCAGGAAATACTGGTTCAGCATCTTTAGCTCAACAAGGTCTTGGTAGAAGAATAGCATATGTTACAGCTGTTAGAGGTACAAATGTTGAAATAAGTTGTACGGTATTTTCTGGAACAACCACCGACCTAGGTGATGGTTTCTTTACTAATTCTGGTTCAAATAACTATACTTTTAGTAGATCTGTTTTTTCAGATGCAAATGAAGATACTTCACTTTTCCCAATGTCATATAATTATGTGGCAAATACTGGAACTGAAAGTTTTAGTTATCAAATAAGAAAACTTTTTCCTTCAGTTAGTTTTACTGGAGGTGTAGGTACAATACAATCTGGTGATGGTGATAAAACTTTTGTAGCTGCATCATCAACAACTGCTAAACAAAAAAATTATCAAGTAACTGTTACCGGTTCTGGAACATCTACAAATCCAGTAGGACTTCAAGTCCCAGTCATAGACTCTGTTACAGTAACAGGCGGTGCTACACCGGCTGCTGAAATAAATCTTGGTGATGGCTCATTTGGTGGTACTGCAAATGTTATAGCAACTTTACAGGTTCAAAATGGTCAAGGTGATAGAAGAGTATTAACATCAAGAAAAAAATATAAAAATTATGCAAATGGTACACACACTCAAGTAGATGGTGGTAAAACTAAAAGAGTGTCATTAGGTCAAGGTCATGTTATAAACGTAGAGGCAATTTACATTGCAACTCCAGGAAATAATGCTACTGATGCCAACGTAAATGTAAGAAATGCTTTTACTTTTGATACGGGCCAAAGAGATAGTTTCTTTGATTATGGCACTATTAGATTGAAGGCTAACAACTCATTAGCAAATGGTTATCCAGATACATCAACAATAAATGTTGGTGTAATGAATGTGATATTCCATCACGTTGAGGCAAACGGCCTTGGTTATATTGATTCAGCTTCATACAACCAAGTTTTAAAGTATGAATCAATACCACAATTTACTAAAAAAGATGGTACTATCATATCTTTAAGAGATAGTATAGATTTCCGACCATATAGAACTGCTGATAACACACCTAACGCATACTCAAATAATAATATGGTATTTTCTAAACTAGAAATGCCAGATTCAGAAGATCCAACAGCTGTTATGAAATTATCATATTTCATACCTAGAAATGATAAATTAGTTTTAGGTTTTGATGGTAACTTTAGAGTTATTCAAGGTGAACCTGCTTTAAATGACCCACCAACCCCAGCAGATGATCCTGATTCAATGACTGTGGCTAAATTGGCCTTAGAGGCATACACAGCACAGGCAAGTAATGTAAAATTAGAGATTGTTAAAAACAAAAGATATACAATGAAAGATATAAGCGGTCTTGATGATCGTTTAACAAGAGTTGAATATTATACGTCTTTAAATTTACTAGAGAGCGAATTAGCCTCAACAACTTTCTTTTCCAACAACAATACTGAACTTCTTAGTAATGGATTTGTTGTAGATCCGTTTAGAGGTCATAGCATAGGTGATGTTGCTAACCCTGATTATAAAATTGCTGTTGATCCAGCCAACGGTCTTATGAGACCTAGATTTAAGGCTAATGCAGCTTCAGCATCAGAATCGACACTAAACGCCTCTTTAAGAAATACTGGCAATAGATTAACATTAAATTATGGTACAGATGTTTATACTGCACAGGCAGTTGCGACTGGTACAATAAATGTTAACCCATTTAATGTAGTTGGTTTTGTAGGTCATGTTAAACTTGCAACTGAAGTAGCTACTTACGCTGATTTTGGTGCGAGACCATTTGTTGGAGTTAACACAGAAGGTAACTCAGATAATTATGAATATGGAGAAAACTATACAGGTTCAACATGGAGTGAATGGAATTTAGTTAGTTATGATAGAAGTGATGCAAAAGTGTTTACATACTATGATACAACAAACCAAAAAGTAAAAACAACTACATCAGCTGAAGAAGCAGGATATTATAGTCAAAAAACTGAAACTGATAAAGTTTTTTATTATGCAGCTTCTCAAAATATTGACTTTGAAATTTATGGTTATAAACCTAACACGATTGTTCATGCCTTCATAGATAATAGAAATGTATCAGATAGGCTAAATAGATTTAACTCTGATACATCTGCTTATGAAAATTCTGTAACAATCATATCTGATGAAAATGGTTTTGCAAAAGGTAGAATAATATTACCGAATAATCCAGAAACAAACGAACAGTTTTTTGCTGGCGAACATCAGATTATATTCTGTGATGCTATTATTAATCCTACATTTCATACAACATTAGCTTCAACTAGATATTTTTCTGGAACTCCTAGAGTTGAAACAGTTGAAGCAGAAGATTCTGTTGTACAACAAATACCAGCTCAACCAGCAAGTTATGATTGTGATTTCTATTGGGATCAAGTAAATCAAAATCCTGATTGTATTACACTTGCTCAAAAAAATGCAGATTTAATCAATAGAGAGGGTCTTGATTCTACTGTTGTAAACAATTGGGGACCAATAATATACTCACTTTATGGAAGTATTCTTAGTAGAAAAGCCGATAAATCTGGTTATGGTTATTATTTAAAACAAATCAATAATAATGATATAGGTGATGTCAGAGATAGGTCTAGTGATGACCAAGCAAGAGGTATTATAGAACAAATCTTTAGATCATCACCGGAATTTGCAAACATACAACAAGGTGTTTATGTAGATCCTTTGGCACAAACTTTCTTTGTAAATGAATTTACAAATCCAAAAGGTATATTTGTACCAAACATATCTGTATTTTTTGCTACTAAAGATTCATCATTACCAGTTACTTTAGAGATTAGAAAAACTGTAAACGGATATCCAAGTGCTGATGATATTATACTTGGTGCAAGAATTACAAAGAATCCAGCTGATGTATTTTTACCAGAATCACCTAATACACCAAAGGCAACACAATTTGTTTTTGATAAGCCAGTATTCCTAGAACCAGCTGAATATTCTATTGTATTACTTACAAATTCTTCAAATTATACGGTGTTTATTGCAACAGTTGGTGAAACAAGAATTGATAATGGTCAAGTTGTAGCTTCACAACCATATACAGGTTCATTATTCAAATCACAAAATGCTAGAACATGGGAACCAGACCAATTATCTGACTTAGCATTTGAAATTAGAAAATGTGCTTTCAATACTTCAGGTAGTTTCTTTACAGATGTAGATGCAGTAAAAGGTACTCTACCTACACAATATGTTGACTACATGAAAGTGAGTGTGCCTTATGAAACATATTCAGACCAAACAGCTCTATCATTTAAATTAGCTACAACAGCAAATGGTGATTCAGGACTTGCCAGTCCTGGTATAAATGTTTATCCTGAATCAGATATTTATTTTGAAACAAGACAACAATTTGATGCTACTGGACAGGCTAATCTAAGAGTTACAATGTCTACAACAAATGCAGATGTATCTCCAACATTTGATTTAGATAAATGTAGATTCATTTTTGCAGAAAATTTATTAAATAGTACAGCAAATACTGATGTTACAGATAATCCAGAAACACAAAGTGAAGGTGGTGGAGCATTATCTAAATATATTACAAAGAAAGTTAAGTTAGCTGATGATTTTGATGCAAATGGTTTGAGAGTAATTATTTCTAAGAATTTACCAGAAGGTGCAACAGTTGAAGTTTATTATAAAGTTCAATCAGCTGTTGATTCAACTGAATTTGAAGAATTACCATATACGTTAATGAATCAATATACACCATCAGTAACATCTCAAAACTATAATGACTATTATGATTGTGAATATAGAGCAGAAGATATAACGTATGCAAATGCTAACGCTACATATGATAACTTTAGATTTTTTGCAATTAAAGTTGTTTTATATGCAACGAATACTGCAAAGGCTCCAACAATTAAAAACTTTAGGGCTATAGCATTATCATGAGTGTGATAAAAGTAAAAGATCATAAAAATCTCGTTAGAGATTCGAGAACAAAAGCTGTTTTAAATACAGACTTGGTAAAAATGATGCAAGCAAAAAAAAGAAAACAACAAAGTGTAACTTTAGAAACTTTAACGCAAGAAGTCAATGTAATTAAAGATGAATTTAAAGAGATTAAAACACTTTTAAGACAAATCGTAGCTAAGAGATAACTATGGCAATTATAAGAAATATAACCACAGGAAATACGTTTCAACAACACGTTACAACAACGTCTGAAACAGTACAAAAATTAAATCATCTAACAGATGGTGCAATAAACGATAAGTTTTATGCAAATACTGATATAGTCGTTGATGGTAACTTAGATGTAACGGGTAATATAAGTTTAGATGCGGCTGGATTTGATAATCTAACCATGAATGGTAATTTAATACTTACCACATCAGATTCTTCTCTTTATACCTCTCAAGCAAACACCTCAGGCACAGCTTCAGCTAGATATGAAGTTTATGCAAATTCTGGAAATTTTCTTTTCAAAACTCAAGGCACCACACCAAGGGTAAAACCACCATTATTTTTAAAAGCGGGTTCTACCTATGCTTTTGATTTACAGAATTTAAGTTCAAGTCACCCTTTTGCGATTCGTAGTACAAACGATAGTTCAGGTGCAAATATTAATTTTGGTCTAACTTTTGTTCAGAAGGCAAACAATGGTAATCGTTTAGAGGTTTTTCAAGGTGCAGCCGCACAAGGTAGAACAGGTGGTATTTTGTATTTTAAAGTTCCAGAAACCGATAATTTAACAGGTGCTGTTTATTACTATAATTGTACAGTACACGCTGGTATGGGTAACTCAATCACAGTAGAAAATACAGTTCAGGCTGCTTTTAATGCGGCTAATAATGCTGTATCAGATGCACTAGCCCTATCAATTGCTATGTCCTGATGTATAAATAAAGAAAAAAGAGAGAAAGATATATGGCAACGAATAGATTTAGAAGTAATTTCGCAAACGCAACGACAGGCTATGCTGCCTCTGTTTTTACAAACTCAGATAGCGGAACTGATAAAATAGTTGTCGGTATGACTATTTCAAATATTACAAACATAGCACAAACAGCTAGTGTATACGTTCATTCTAATACTGTAAATGTTCAATATTCATTAGTTACTGATGCTACTATACCTGCTGGAGGTTCTATTGTGCCGATTGGTGGAGACCAAAAACTTGTCATAGAGCCAGGTGAAAGCATCAATGTAAATACTTCTGGTGCCCTTTCTTGCCATGTTGTTGTGTCAACACTAGAAATTTCAGGTCTATAAGGTAAAATATGGGAACATATATTGGTCGATCTCCAGAAACAGAATTATCGGAAAGAACATCTCAGCTTTTTAATGGTAATAATACTGCAACGAGTTTTGCATTATCAAATGCTGTTTCGGATCCAAAAGAACTTGATGTATATGTAAACAACGTACACCAAGACCCTTTTAATTCCTATACTGTAACATTTGCAAATAGTTCAATAAACTTTTCAGAAGCACCTACAGCTGGTGCAAATAATGTTTTAGTTGTAGGTAGAAGTAGACAAAGAGTAGGCATTTTTACAGTAGATGATGGGTCAATCACACAAAATAAATTAGCTACGGGTGTTGCAATCGGTGATTCTTTGTTAACTACAACAGGAGTAGATGCTGGAACATATGGTGCAGAAAATGCTATACCAGTCATTACAGTAAACGATAAAGGCCGTGTAAGTAATGTTGTTAATGTATCTGTGAATATACCCGTTGCCTTTGAAGCTGCAAACGCCTTACCAACAATTTTATTACTTTCAGGAATGTAATCATGCCACAAGTTTTCAAAAGATTAGGAGCAATTAACTCAGTTGCAAACACACAATCAAACGTATATGTAGTACCAGCGGGTAATTCTGCCGTTGTTTCAACAATTACAATTTGTAATCAAACAGGTGCAAACGGTTCTTATAGTTTAGCAATTCAAGATAAATCAGAGTTTGCAGCTCAAGCTGCTAATGCCACAATGATTGTAAGAGGTGCATCTGTACCTGCAGCTGATACAGTTGTATTAACAATGGGACTTACAATGAACGCAGGATCCGTATTATCTGCCAATGGCAGTTTCGTTGACATATCTTTCTCTGCCTTTGGTTCAGAGGTATTTTAATGGGGTTTTATAATGTCTATAAAACTTGCATCTAGGAGCTTCGCAACTAAATTATCAGAAATTGGTATACGAAAAAATGAGATAACTAAATCAAACACAGGTTCGGCTACTTGTTTCAGCGTAAGGCCTCCAGGTTTTGCGTTTCCAGTAGGATTAAATACACGAAGAGTTTTTAGTAATGTAGCCACTAACACAACAGGTGGCACACAAACCACAGTTGGTTCAGACGGTAGTCCTACTCAAAATACAATTCACACATTCACAACTTCAGATGCGTTTACTCCAGGTTTTACTGGCACCTTAGAATATTTTTTAGTAGCTGGCGGTGGTGGAGGAGGATATCAAATTGCCGGTGGAGGTGGTGCTGGTGGTATTCTATATAGAAATAATTATCCCGTTTCAGCTGGAGCTAATTGTTATATAACAATAGGTGCTGGCGGTGCTGCAAGCGCACCAGGTCCGGACGATAATCACCGTGGTGGAAATACTACAATAGAAGTAAACGGTTCTGCGAGTGTGCTTGTACACGGAGGTGGAAAAGGCGGTGATGGTAGTGGAGATGCGGATCCAGGAGCTCCAGGAGGTTGTGGAGGTGGTTCAGCTAGAAGAAGATCAGCACCTACAGCAGGTGCTGGCGGTACATCAGTTAACCCAATGTCCGCTCCAAGTTATAGTTTATTTTATGGTAATGCAGGTGGTCGAGGTTCTGATTCAGGAAATCCAGATGGTAATGGCCAAGGCGGTGGCGGAGGCGGTGTAGGTGCAGTTGGCGGAAATGCTGGCCCAGCAGCTGGTGGTGCAGGCGGAGCTGGTTTGACTCTTGCATATGATGAAGTATCTACTACTTACGGTGGTGGAGGTGGTGGCGGAGTTTGGGAGGGAACTGGAACAGCAGGAGTTGGCGGAAGTGGTATAGGTGGTAACGGAGGTCCAGGAGCTGGACCAGCACCTGGTGGTAATGGGACAGTTAACAGAGGAAGTGGCGGCGGCGGCGGAGGTTATGGTAATAGCACCGCTGGTGCTGGTGCAAGTGGTTACGCAGTAATAAGATATTTTTCAATCAGTCAATCAGCATTTGACATTTTTATAAATTAAATAATATGAGTAATATAAAAGTATCATCAAAAAATATAAGACCTCCTGGTTTTGAGTTTCCAGCAGGACTGAATAGTAAATTAGTTGTTAGCGATACTAGAGTAAATGTTGGTTTGCAATTAGCAACAGCTGCTCCATCAGGTCTCACTAGCCCAACTTCACCAGAAGGTCAACAAACTTTTTTTGGTGATAATATTCCAGGTCCAGGTCAAAAAGTTCGACATACATTTAGACAGTCAGGTTCGTTTACTTGTGGTTTTACGGGTAACGTAGATGTGATTGTTGTAGGAGCTGGCGGTGCTGGAGGAGGTGGTTATGGAGGAGGTGGCGGCGGAGGCGGTGTTGTATTTGCTAAGTCAGTCACAGTTCACTCTGGACAAACATATCCAGTTATTGTTGGTGCTGGGGGAACTAACCCTGCTCATAATCCTCCTCAGAGAGGTGGTAACGGAGATAAATCTGAAATAAAGTTTTACAATGGCGCTCACCCAATGTGTAACAATACTGGATTTTTAATAGGTTATGGTGGTGGAGGCGGTGGTGCTGTTGATAGAGCTGGAGGGAATGGTATGCCTGGCACAAGTTCTGGAGAAGGTAATGCTCTAGGTTCACCTACTCAGGAGATGGGGTCAGGTGGCGGTGGAGCAGGCACAGGAAATAATTACAATGATGAAAATTTAGGTGCTGTTGCAACTCAAGACCCTAATTCTTTGTTATATGCTCCTGTTGATGGAGGTCAATTAGCACAACCATCTGCACCTAGTCCTCAACCACTTATTACAGCCGGTGCGATTGCAAATAATCCAGCAACATCTCCGCAAGCAGGACCACCCACAAACCCTGCTGGTAATAAATTAAGTTATGCTCCTTTTTATCCATATCCGGGTATGAGTCCTTCTATGCCAGCTAGTCAATATGTTAGTGGTGGCGCTTATCCAGGTGGTCAAGCTAATAATCATTTTGGAATGCCAGGTGGTCAAGGAACTTATACAGCGATTCTTCGTGATACTAATATGTCCTCATCATACGGCGGTGGTGCAGGACCGGTTTTAATTGGAGGCGGTGGAGGTGGAGCTGCAGGTCAAGGTTTCGGTATGGGGTACAATCCTACATCTCCAGGTACAGGAACACCCGTATACGGAAATGGCGGTGATGCTGTGACTGTTACTGCTAAAGGTGTTGTGCCAATAGGATCTATAGGTGCAGGTGGAGCTGGTGGTACAAATGGCCCACCTAGAGGTGGCGGCAGCGGTGGTGGAGGTGGTGCAAGTAACGGAAGAGTTCCTTTCAGCGTACCTTCCCCATTAGCACCTAGTTTTCCTGGTTACGATAAATATATTACTGCTGAATCTGGAACTGTTAACGGAGGGGGCGGTGGCGGAGGCGGCGGTGCTCCAGGAAATTATAATCCATATTTTCCAGGAGAAATACCTAGTGGACCTACTAATCCAGGTTCTGGTGGTAGTGGTGTTGTACACATTGTCTATGACGCCATAACAGGAGATTTATCAAATGGCGCAGTATACTTTATAAATTAATTATAAATAGAAGATAATGATTTTTTAAAAGGAGATAGTAAATGTCACATTATGCAGAGGTAGATCCTTCTACAAATACAGTTGTTCGTGTGATAGTAGCAGAACAAGATTTCATTGATAGTGGAGCTGTTGGGGATAAAAGTAGATGGATTCAAACATCTTATAATACTAGACAGGGTGTTCATTGGGGAACAGCAGCAAACGGTAAGTATTTACCAGATGGTGGTACAGCGTTAAGAGGTAATTATGCTGGTGTAGGTTATAATTATGTTAAAAATGATAGTATGGATGCTTTCGTGGCTCCTATATCTAACACTCAATGGACAAGTTGGACAATTAACACATCAACATTTATGTGGACATCGCCTTTAGGTGATGCACCGACTGATGCAAATTCAGCACTTGGTGAATATTATGATTGGGATGAAAACGCTTATAAAGCAAACAATCAAACTGGTTGGATTAAAGTTTCACCATAAGGAAAAATAAATGGCACTAACACTTGTATCAGGGAAAATGCTGGCCAATTCTTCAGTTACGGCCGAAAAATTAGCAGCAGGGGCAATTGTAGCACCAGCAGGAGCTTTAGCTTCTAATTCTGTTTTTGCAAACACAATTGCTGAAAGAGCGATACAGGCAAACAATATTGGTTTATATGCAATCGAAGCTAATAATATTGCAAACGGTGTCATAAGCGGTGGTTCAGTTTCAGCTAATACAATCACAGCGCTCGAAATAAAACCATCAACACTCACAGCAAATTTATTTTCAGCAAGTTCAATCGAAACAGCTGCGATTGCAGACTTAAATATAACTGCACCTAAAATGGCAAATACACTTGCCTTAATGAATGTAACACAGATGAATACATCTGTTCAAAATGTTGTTGTATTTAACTCAACACATATTGCATTAGGTAAAGTTTCTGGTACCGCAACGGTTAACACTAAACAAGGTACATATTTTTCAGCAAACACTACTGGTGCTTGTACATGGACTTTTGCAGGAGGTCCTGATTCATCAAAAGCCACAGCATTCACACTAGAAATTACGAGTGGTGGTGGTATGCAAAATTCTTACACACAAACTTGGCCTGGTTCGGTTAAGTGGGCAGGTGGGTCAGCACCAACATTAACACAAGGTGAAACAAAAGTTGATGTTCTTTTTTTCATTACTGATGATGGTGGAACAACCTGGAGGGGTGCCGTTTCAATATTAGATAGTAGATAATGGATTTAATTACACTTTCAGCTCTAGGCGCAGCTGCAAATACAGCTTCTGATAGTGGTGGTGGTGGCGGTGGTGCTGTAGCTGAAAGAACTGATGACCAATACGCAAATACAATTCTACTTGTTCATGGGGATGGGAATCCAGGCGCAAATAATTTAAATAACCCAGCACCAGAAGCTCAGTATTTAGCCATATCAGATGATGGCCCAAATGATCAACAACTACAAATAGAAGGCACGAATGTTCATGGTACTAATTTTAGTCCATGGTATTATAGTGATGGATTTTGGAGTGTAGAATTTTTTGGCGGCACACCTGATTATATTACGGTGCCTAATAGTGTTATAGATGTAAGTGGTAATCCTATAACTGTTGAGTGTTTTTTATACATAGCTGGACCTGACGCTTTTCAACCGGTTTGGGGTTTATCTAATGGTGGTGGGGGATCTTCAAAAATTAATTTACATGATAGTGGTGATGGCGCACTTACTATTGAACAAACAGTTGGTGGTGGTAACTTTAGTACCGCTACAAGTGTAAGAGCTGCAATACAAAATAAATGGGCTCATGTCGCATTTGTACGAGAGGGCACCGGAACAAATGAATCTAAACTCTATGTCAACGGTGATTTATCGGCTACCGGCACAGTTTCAGGTAATTTAACGGGTTGGACAGGAGCCTTTCGCATTGGTCGAAATCCTGAAGATTATTCAACCGCATTAGATGGCTATATAAGTAATTTTAAAATTACACACGCAGCTGTTTACACCTCGGCTTTTACAGCACCCACAAGTCCACTTACGACAACTTCACAAAGCACATCTGCGAGTGATGTAAAACTTTTAACTTTACAATCAAATAGATTTAAAGACAATAGTTTAAGTAAATTCGACTTAGAGCCAACTGGAACACCAAGAGTATCCGTTTTTACACCTTTTCCAAATCTTGTTTCAGATACAAGTAACACACAAATATATTCAAGTGCAAATACTGGATCAATTTATCTTGATGGTACCGGTTATGTGGCAGCAAACGATACAACACAGAAGTATACTTTTGGTACAGAAGATTTTACATATGAACTTTGGTGTTATGATATGTCAACTGACACCGGCCAAAGAGGAATTATGACTCGCCAAACTGGTGGCAATAGAACAGAAATATATTTTTATAAACAACCTACTTCAGAAATTCTTGGTTTATATTATAGTAGTCTCCTTGTTTCTTCAACAAGAAAAATTAGAAAAAATGAATGGACTCATATAGCACTTTGTAGAGAAAATGGCACATCAAGAATATTCATGAACGGCGAATTACAAGGCTCAGCCGCAGATACAAATAACTTAAATACACCCACTAGACTTATAATTGGTGCTGGAGATGGTGCGATTTCACAACCTTGGATAGGATATCTGTCTGATATCCGTGTAGAAAAAGGTCGAGCAAAATACACATCAAATACTTCTTTTCATCCTAATTTACAACCACCATCTTATGCAAATACCTCAAATTCAGGTACAATTGCAACAAATCAATTTAGCACTTTTTTTGATGGATCAGACCATTTAGCAAATACAAATCCGATACCCGTAAATGATTTTGCTTTTAGAAATTCAAACGATTTTACAATTGAAATGTGGTTTAATGCAACAGGTTTGCCTGGCTCTGATATGCTTTTATATGATGCGAGAGTTGCTAATGGAGCATATCCAGCAATTATTTTAAATAGTGCAAAGAAAATTTTATGGTATGTAAATACAGCAGCTGCAATAACATCAAGAGCTTTATCAACTGGTAAATGGTATCATTTAGCTATTGTTAGGTCTGGTAATAGTACCACAATGTATCTTGATGGTCTAAGAGAGGGTGACGTTTACACAGACTCAGTTAATTATTCACATGGTGATATTAACATAAGTTTGAATCAACCATCAGGCGGTCAACAATTTCAAGGTCAGATTCATGGCTTAAACATCTTAAATGGTGTTCCGAAATATACAGCAAATACACAAATTCAAAATACCCCATTTACAACAGTAGGTACAGCGCCAGTAAATAATCATTCTGTTGAGTTTGATGGTAATAGTGATAATTTAACAACAGCAGCAAGTTCTGATTTTGCTTTTGGCACAGGAGACTTTACTGTTGAGTGTTGGGCATTTCCTAAAAGTATACCATCAGTTGCTGTTATTTTAGATTTAAGATATAATAATAATTCAAGCACAGATAATATATCTGCAATAACTTTATTTAGTGGAGTGTTAGGATGTTATATTGGTGCTAATAAAACAGCAGGAAGTGATATACCAGTTAAGATAAATTCTTGGCAACATTTGTGTATTCAGAGAATAAGTGGTACTCTATATTTTGCTGTTAATGGTAAAATGAGTTCAACAACTGTTGCTTCAACAGACAATCTTAACAATGCTAGTGCAAGAGCTACAATTGGTGGTAATGTAGATCAAACAACTGTATCAATGTACACAGGGCAAGTATCAAACTTGCGTATTATTAAAGGAACAGGAGTTTATGGTACAGGTGATTTTCTTGTACCCACAGAGCCTGTATCTAACACATCTCAAGGTGCTACAGCATCGGAAGTAAGCCTCATAGCTTGTCAAGCAAATACTTTCATTGATAATAGCGACAAGAATCATAGTATGACTAATAAAAATTCCGCAATAAGCACATTCAACCCATATGATAATGGGTATTGGAGTGTGCATTTTGATGGCACAGATGATTACTTAGACATACCTTCGGTAACTTCAGCTCTATCAGGACAATGGAGTTTAGAACTTTGGTTTAAGAAACAAGATTCTTCAACTGATATAATTGTATCAACCGACACAACAGATCAGTTTCAGTTGAATATACAAGATTCTGGTGATTTTCATTTTAGTTATAATGGTACATCACCAGTATTTGATGTAGCATCAGGGACAAGTTTAAATGAGTGGTTTCACATTTGTATCACAAGAGATGGCTCTAATAACATAAGAGGATATATTGATGGTGTGATGAAAGGTCATGTCTATAATACGGGCACCCCGACTTTAAATGGTTTTTCAGTTGGCGATCAAAGAACAACTGGTAGCCATGACACTTTTGGTAAAGTTTCAAATTTAAGATTAGTTGTTGGGTCGATACCCACGACTTATGCTACTGCTAATTCATCTTTTACCCCACCAACAGACTATTTAACAACAACTTCACAGGGCGCCACAGCAAGTGATGTGAAATTATTGATTTGTCAATCTGGTTCTTTTATTGATAAATCAACAGGAAATAATGCAATAACTATATCTGGTGACACTCGTATATCTCGGTCAAGACCTTTCTCAACTGAACTTTCAAGAGATCAAATCTTATTGGCTTGTCAAGATAAAGAAGTAACAAAAGATAATTCATATTTAAATTTAGAATTAACGAAAACTGGTGATGTAATAAGATCCGCAGACAATCCATTTGATGATGGGTACTGGTCTGGTCAATTTGATGGCACATCTGATCGTCTTACAATACCAAATTCTACGAACACAAATTTGGGTGGTATAACAGAAGATTATACTTTAGAGTGTTGGTTTAGATTATCCACCATAACTTCTGCTGCTAGAGTTTTATTTGGAATGTCAAATGGTGGAGGTTCGGTGAATAAATGGGGTATCGGTATTAATATGAATAGTAGCGCTGCCTATTCTGCCAATAAAGTGGGCTTTTTTGCTGTAAATGGAACGGCGGGTGATGGTGACTATGGTCCAGGTTTTGTTGCAAGTCAATGGTATCATTTTAGATTAATTTATACACACAGTAATACAACTTTAAAAATTTATATTAATGGTACTGAAGTTGTAAGCGTAGGGGCCAATTTACCAACATCAACCGGTTTATTTACAATTGGTACTGATGGTGAAGCTAACAACCCGTTCATCGGGAATATTTCAAATGTTAGACTTGTAAAAGGAACAGCTTTAGATACAACTGTGCCAACTGCACCTCTTACTGCAATAACAAACACCGTGCTATTAACTTGTCAATCTTCAAACTTTGTTGATAAATCTAATTCTTTGCTTCTAATAACAGAAATTGATAATGCAAATACAAGACCAGTTTTTCCATTTGCAAATACAGAGATAGCACAACAAACAACATTATTGACTGGTAAATATAGAGGTTCGATTCGTAATGTTGGATTTATAGATGAAAGTGCAAACGCCTGTACTCTCACAACAGTAGGTACAGATGTTTCACAAGGTAGTTTTGGCCCACATTATCCACCGGATGGTTGGTGGTGTGCAGAGTTTGATGGTGGCAGTAACATTTACACCGCAGACCATGATGATTATGATTTAGGTACTAATGATTTCACAATAGGTGTTTGGGTTTTCCCTCAAGGAAGTGCTCTTTCTGGTAGAACAGCTATTGCTTGTATGGGTACAAGTGGTTATGTTCCTTTCATCTTAGCACATGATGAACTTTTAATATCATTCGATGGAAGTAGTTGGACAACAATTAGCTTCTCTACTGATATAGTAAACAATAGATGGCAATGGTTACAAGTAGATAGAAATGGTAATAATTTTTATGTTTATATAGATGGTGCTCAAGTTGGAACTGCTACATCTTCATCTGCTATTATGGCTGCAGCTGCAGGTGTAAATTTAGGAACAAGAGATGGGCAAACTGCATTTAAAGGTTATATGAGTAACTTTATATTGATTAACGGTGCTAGAAGAAGTGTAACTACAGCGCCAACTGCACCTCTTACATCAACAGGAGCTCAAACTAAACTTTTAGCACTTCAATCAAACCGATTTAAAGACAATGGTTCTATTGATCATGATTTGACTTTAGCTGGAAACGCAGGAGGTGTAAGAATTAAACCTTTCTACCCATTCAAATTAGAAACATCATATGATCCTTATGATCATGGAGGTTCTTATCTTGGTGAAGGAGATGGAAATGCTGTTAAAGGTTTTTTATCAAGACCTCTAGGCACAGGAGATTTCACCATTGGTGCATGGGTGTATCGTATTTCTGGCGGTGACAACGATTATTTCTTCTCATTTAGAACTGGCGCAGATAATGACGCTGCTAAACCGGCATTTGGATTTAATGGTTCTCAAAAAGTTATTGTTTATACCAGTAGTGGTGGGCCAATTTATCCAGGTAGTAATATAACATTAAGACTTAAAGAATGGACTTATGTTAAATTTTATAGAAAAAGTGGTACTCTTTACTGTATGGTAAATGGTAATGAAAGATTTTCAAGTGATAGTGGTAGTTATTCAACAGATTTAACAAATAAATTCTTTGCCTTTGGTGGTAATACAAATGCAACTGAATGTTGGAACGGTTATATAAGTAACTTGTATGTGTTACAAGGTTACGCTGATGAATCAACAACTGTACCAACAGCACCAAGAAACAATACTTATCAATTTTATAGTAATTCAGTAGCATTCCTTTGTAATGCTACAAATGGTGGAATATATGATTCAACTGGAAAAAATATACTTACACCTGTTACAGAGGCACAAATATCAACTGGAGCTGCAAATACAAAATTTGGTACTGGTAGTCTATATTTTGATGGTAATGATTACATTAAGATACCAGAATCAGAAACACAAGAAAGTTTATTTACTGCAAAAGACCAAGACTTTACATGGGAAGCTTTTGTAAAATTTGAAGAGTTAAGTGGTCTACACACTTTATGGTCAAAATATGGTAGTGGATCTGAATATCAATTTTATTATGATTCAAGTAATAATGATTGGCGTTTGTCATATCACGCAAGTACATATGATTGGGATGATGATGAGATAGAAACTCATAAATGGTATCATATAGCTTTAGTAAAAGATGGAACTAATCATAGCGTATTTAGAGATGGTAAGAGAAAAGGCCCTGTAAGAGATATTTCTTACCCAACACAAAGAGATAGGGAATTTGTTCTTGGTTCAACATTCAATGGACCTAATTCACAAATATATGGGTTTAACGGATTTTTAGATGAAGTAAGAGTAACTAAAAATTTCGCTAGATATACAGCAAACTTTACACCAATGATTGTAGCTTCAGGTAACAAATCAGCAAATACATAGGAGATAAAATGTTAATCGCAATTGTAGTAGATTCAATAATACAAAAAATTGGTCATTATAAAACAATGTATCCAAATGTATCTTTTCCAGCTTCAGGTCCTGATGATGGGTGGATGACTCAAAACAATGCCAAGTTTGTTTTATCAACAAAAACATTTAATCGTGCAACACAAAGATTAGAAGCAGTTGATGCTTATGTAGATGGTGATTATGTCTATACAGTAAAAGTTGTAAACTTAACAGACCAAGAAAAGTCTGATGCAGCTAATACCACAAACGAATTATTAACAACAGAAAAAAGAACTGAAAGAAACAAGTTATTGACAGAAACAGATTGGACACAAGTTGCTGATTCACCATTATCAAGTGATAAAAAAACTGAGTGGTCTAATTATAGAACTGCATTGAGAGATTTACCTACTAAATCTGGTTGGCCAAATGTGGATATGCCAAATACCTCTGTTTATATTACATAAATAAAAGAATTAGATAAAAAGGATAAATCGTGCCATACTTAGGAAACCCACCAAGAGTTGCAAATTTTTTAATAGACACTTTTAGCGGTGATAACTCTGAAACGCAATTCAATATGCAAATACCTGTAGGTTCACCTGCAGCTATATTAGTTTTTTTAGATGGTGTTAGACAGGCCACAGAATCTTATGCTGTAAATAATAGAGTAATAACTTTTGATGCGGCCCCATTTACTGGCACTAATAATATTGAAATTTTACATATTGCAATGGGTGTTACTGCTTCAGCTCCATCAGATTTATCCGTTTCAGATGCAAAATTATTACCAACCGGTGTAACATCAGGTCAGTATGGTGGCACAGCAAATCTTGTTGTAAATACAGTAAATGTAAATAACAAAGGTAGAGTAATCAATGTAGCAAATATAGCTGTATCATCTTTAGATTTTTCTGGAATCCCAACTGGTGGCGGCTCGGCAGAAACGGGAAGACTATACAAAGAAGCTAACAATTTAATTTTTATTAAAACGTAAAATCATAGGATTAACAAATGGCAACAGTTTACAAAGTATTAGGACAATTAAAACCAGGTGCAAATACCCTTGCAGACCTATACACGGTACCAGGTAGCACCTCAGCTGTGTTATCGTCAATCACAGTTTGTAATCAAACTGCTGCAAACGCATCATATTCAATTGCGATTGCACCAAATGGTGAAACTGCTAATGACAAACACTTTATTGTAAGAGGTGGTGTTGTACCACAAGCAGATGCTGTTGGTATAACATTAGGACTTACAATGGATGCAGCTGATGTTGTGAGATGTAACACAAATACTTTAGGCGTATCATTTAATGTATTTGGTTCAGAAGTTACATAATTATTTTATATGGGAATTTCTCGTCTTAGCACAAAGAAAATTGGTAGACCTCAGGGTTTTAAATATCCAGTAGGTCTAAGCACAAGAATTGGTGGTTCAGAATCAGTTAACGTAGCCACAAATTCAACTGGCGGTGTTCAAACCGCAGTTGGTTCAAACGCAGTTCACACATATACTTCATCAGGTACTTTTACAAATAGTTCAGCCGGCACATATACTTTTGCTTATATGTTTGTTGCTGGTGGAGCTGGCGGTGGAAAAGCTGGCGGAGGTGGAGGTGCTGGAGGTGTAATTATTGGTAATGATTATTCAGTAGCACCAGGAGCTGTTTTAACTATTACACTAGGAGCTGGCGGTGCCGGTTCAACTTCTACTGGAACAAAAGGTGCAAACGGCACAAATACCACAGTAACAATTAATTCAAATACACCATCATCAAACTTAACTGCTGAAGGTGGTGGGGGTGGTGCTGGTGAATCATCAACTCCTGCTAACGCTGGTGGTTCTGGCGGTGGAGGAGGAATGACTGCAATTCCAGGTGGACCTCCCTCTGTGGCAGGAAATGCTCAAGGTTATGCTGGAGGAAATGGGGCGCCTTTAGCTGGCGGTGGTGGAGGAGGTGCAGGTGGAGTAGGAACAGCTGGCGCTACTCCGGGTACAGGAGGACCAGGCGGTGTCGGTGTAGCTATAACTTTTACTGGTTCACCAGAATATTACGGTGGCGGAGGCGGTGGCGGTACACATCCAGGTTCAACTCCTGCTGGAACGGGAGGTAATGGAGGCGGTGCAGCTGGTGGTAATCACGCAGCTGCCCCAGCTGCAGCTACAGCCAATCGTGGCGGAGGAGGTGGTGGCGGGGGTCACGTTTCAAATCCAGGAGGGCAAAGAAATGCTAGTGCTGGCGGGTCAGGTTTTGCTCAGATTACTTATGTAATGAGTCAAGATTTTGTATCAGAAATTTATGATATAGGTGGATCAAATGGAGGGCCTGTATAATGGCAGGATATTCTTTTTTTAGACCAGAGGGTTTTGCTTATCCTATAGGTTTAAGCACAAGAATTGGTGGTTCAGTTTCAGTTAATGTAGCCACAAACTCAACTGGTGGTACACAAACAGTTGATGGAACAAATGCTGTTCACACATTTACATCAACGGCAGATTTTACACCCTCAGCTGATATGGACGTTGAATACTTAGTAATCGCAGGAGGCGGTGGCGGTGGCGGTTCTGGTGGTGGCGGAGGTGGAGGTGCAGGAGGTTATAGATTTGGTACAGTTTCTATGACTGCATCTAAAGCTCACACAGCAACCGTAGGGGCCGGCGGAGCTACAGGTGCAAGAGGTAGTGATGGTGTTAATAGTACAATTTCAGCACCTGCTCCTTTTTCAACAATAGAATCTGAAGGTGGCGGAGGCGGAAGTTCTTTTTCTGCCGGTTCGGCAGGAAATGCTGGTGGTTCTGGTGGGGGTGGCGCCGGTGGTACTGGAGGTGTTCAAATTGCTGGAGGTGCAGGTAATACTCCACCCACAAGCCCTCCACAAGGTAATAATGGCGGGATTGGATATCATGCACCTGGTTCATATTTACATGGAGGTGGAGGCGGGGGTGCTGGTGCTGTAGGATCAAATTATAATGCAAGTGCTTCAGGTGGCGGCGGTGCTGGTGGAACAGGTGTAGCTTCTTCTATTTCAGGCCCATCACCCGTAACTAGAGCGGGTGGCGGAGGTGGAGGTGGTAATGCTGGACCCCCAGCTCCTGGCGGTGCAGGAGGAGGTGGTGCTGGTGGTGTAGCAGCTGCAGCTCTATCTGCTGGAACAGTAAACACCGGTGGAGGCGGAGGAGCCGCAGGACATAATAATAGCACAGGAGCCGCCGGCGGTTCAGGAATTGTAATTTTCAGATATGTTATGGAACAAACTAGTGATTCAGTTATTTATGATATAGATGGAAGCAACGGAGGACCAGTTTAGTGGGAATTAAACACAAAGCTAGACCACTCGGTTATCAATACCCGATAGGATTAAATACCCTCAATGTTGTAGGAACAGCAAATGCGGCCACAAACTCAACTGGTGGTACGCAAACAATAGATGGTACAAATGCTGTTCATGAATTTACATCTACTGCTAATTTTATACCAAGTTTTGCCATGACAGGTGCAGAATTTTTAATAATTGGAGGTGGTGGAGGCGGTGGTGCTGGAGGTGCCGGTGGAGGTGCAGGTGGATTTAGATTCACTTCGGGTCTTTCTTTAGTTAAAGACCAAGAATACAAGTTTACAATTGGTGCTGGCGGAGCTGCTGGCACCGGTGGTTCTAGTGCATTTAATCCTGGAACAAAAGGTACTGATTCATCTATTACATCACCATCACCTTTTACAGATATAGTTTCAACAGGCGGTGGTTACGGAGGATCAAGAGCAGTTGGAGGTGCTGGAGGTTCTGGTGGCGGAGCCGGTGGTTATCCTAATAATGCTTATGCAGGTGGAGCTGGAAATACCCCACCTACAAGTCCCCCACAAGGTAATAATGGCGGTCCTGGTCACTCTGATAATGCAACATGGACAACAGGAGGTGGTGGCGGCGGTGCTGGCGCCGTTGGTGGTGAAGCGCCAACTCCAGGTAGTGCAGGCGGAGCAGGAGGTGCTGGAACAACATCTTCTATTTCAGGTTCACCTGTAGCTAGAGCAGGTGGCGGAGGTGGAAGTGGAATAACAGGAGCAGGTAGACCTGGAGGAGCAGGAGGAGCTGGCGGCGGAGGTGCAGGTGCCGGAGGCGGCCCAGCTGGAACTGCTGGAACAGTAAATACCGGTGGAGGCGGTGGCGGTGGTTCAGATGGGGGTACAACAACAACGGGTGGTGCTGGTGGTTCTGGAGTAGGATATGCAAGATATACTTTCACAGTAGATTCACCAACTATTAAATATAGTATAGGCGGTGCAACGGGTGGACCTGTATCATAAATAAAAAAAAAGATTATAAATATATAATTAAAGGAGGAAAATTTAAAATGAATGTGGATGAGATAGCAAAAAATTTTACAGGACAATCCGGTCTTGGTTATGGTATAGATACAGCAATTAAGGCTTTAAGGCCTGAAGCTAAATTTGAAATGAGTGCAGGTGGTGGTAGTTTTAGTTTTCCTAAATGGGATGACCCACAAGGAAATCCTCCACCAACTAAAGATGAAATTATGGCAGAATTTGAAAGACAAAAATCAGTAGCAGAATATTATCAATATGCTTATGATCGTTGTCACCATTATCCTGATGGATTTCAACAGTTAGATATGCTATGGCACGCTGTAAATAATGGTCAAGATTTAAAAGAATCAGACTGGTTTAAATCAATAGATGAAGTAAAGAAAAAGTTTCCAAAACCTGAAGGTAACCCACCTCCAGAATTAAATTTAGAGGAATAAATGAGTCTAACTAGAATTGTAGGTAATTCAATTGCACAAGGAGCTATATCTGGCGAAGGTTTTGCTGATGGCGGTATACCAACTGCTAAATTAGCCACTCAAGCCGGTGTTTCAGCCGGCGATTATGGTAGTGCTGGTAATATACCATCTATCACAATTGATAGTCGAGGTGTGGTAACAAGAGTTGCTAATGTTACAGTTGAAGTTGCTGAAGCAGGATTCAATCCATTCTTACTAGCGGGTATGTAAAAACTAACTCCTGGTTTGACTAAATAGTCCTAAAACAGGAGAACGAGATCGCTACTTATACTGAGCTCTTCATAGAGCAATACGCAAATTTTTCAAACACAATTCATGTAAAAGATAACGCAGGCGCAAACATAAACTTGTTCGGCTACTCGGCTAATTCTGAGCTCAGAAAATCACCATACTCCGCCTCTGCAAATGCTTTTACTGCCACAATTACTGGTAATGCAAATGGTCAAGTAACAATCACCATGTCACCAACCACAACTGCAAATCTTAGAGCAGGTCGATACTTGTATGATGTTCTAGTAACTTCATCAAGTGGTAATAAAATAAGAGCAGTTGAAGGTATTGTAAATGTATTACCAGGTGTAACAAGGATATAATATGCCAGAATATACGAGAGGATATGGAGGTAAACCAACTACAAGACAATCATTTAAAGATTATTGTTTAAGAAGATTGGGTTTTCCTGTAATAGAAATAAATGTAGATGATGATCAAATAGAAGATCGAATTGATGATGCTCTTCAATATTTTCACGACTACCATTTTGATGGTGTTGAAAAAATATTCATGAAACATCAAGTTACTCAAGAAGATATTGAGAGAAAATGGATTTATGCTCCTGATGCGGTAATATTTGTGAATGGTGTTTTTCCTTTTGATGATTCTAACTCATCAATCAATATGTTTGACTTGAGATATCAATTGAGATTGCATGACTTATATGACTTCACATCTGTTTCTTATGTTTCATATGAGATTACAATGCAACATATTAGAACTCTTAATTTATTATTTTCAGGCACACCACAATTTAGATTTAATCGACATCAAAATAAATTATTTTTAGATGTTGATTGGACTAGAGATTTAAAAGTTGGTGAATATGTAATTGTAGAGTGTTATCGTAAATTACAACCAGATACGATTAACATAACTGGCTCAGCTGCAATCACAAGTGATGCAAATGTACTTACAGGCACAAGCACAACTTTTGACCAACAATTGATTGAAAATGATTTTATAACTTTAACAAATAATTCGGACGCAGCTGATACAGTAGAAGTTCAAATCAAACAAATAAATTCACCCACAGTAATTACTTTAAGAAGTAATCCAGGAAAAACTATGACAAGTGCATCTATTACACAGGCAGGATTTTCTGATGTGTGGGATGATAGATTTTTAAAAAAATATACAACAGCTCTCATAAAATACCAATGGGGTTCTAATTTATCAAAATTTGCCGGCGTTCAAATGCCGGGCGGTGTTACACTTGATGGCCCTAGAATTATGGAAGAAGCAAAAGCAGAAATAGATAAGATAGAAGAGGAGATGCAAGTCTTGAATGTGTTGCCAAATGAAATTTACATGGGATAATTGATGGCAACTAATCAGTATTTTAACCCTTTTCCAGCCAATCAAATAACAAGTGAACAACTTTTAGTTGAAGATTTAGTCATTGAGTCCATGAAAATATATGGCATGGATGTTTTGTATTTACCAAGAACAAGTGGTGATAAAATTGATTTTCTTTTTGGTGAAGATACACTTAAAGAATACACTAAAACATTTTCACTTGAAATGTATCTTGAAAATATACAAGGTATGGAGGGTGAAGGTGATTATATTTCCAAATTTGGTCTTGAAATTAGAGATGAAATAACACTTTTAGTTTCTCGTAAAAGATTTGTACATACTGTAAGAGAAGAATCTACCAGTCTTGTAAGACCAAGAGAGGGTGATTTAATTTATGTACCTCTTACAGATGCTTTCTTTGAAATAACTTTTGTAGAACATGAAAACGATCAAGCTATGTTTTATACTTTAGGGCGTGGTCGTGGTGCAAATGTTTATTTGTTCGCATTGAAGTTGAAGAAATTTGTATTTTCTAATGAACTTATATCAACTGGTAATCCTACGATTGATGATAAGATAAATGATTACTACCCAAGAACAAGAATTACATTATCTGGTGATGGTCAACGTCAATATGTACAAAATGAAATAGTATTTCAAGGAGCTAATCTTGCATTATCAACAGCACAAGCTGTTGTTCATACTTTTGTACCAAATACACATATAGATGTAATTAGAGTTCAAGGTACATTTACGTCATCAAACATAATTGGTAATACATCAAACGCAGTATTTACAGTTTCTACTGCTGATGATACTGCAACAATGAATACTGCCTTTGAAGATACCTTTGATAATCTAAGAATAGAAGCTGGTGGTGATGGTATACTAGACTTTAGTGAAACAAATCCGTTTGGTGAGGCATAATGTTAGGTAACGCACAATTTTATAATAGAACAATCAGAAAAATTGTTGTCGCTTTTGGCACAGTTTTTAATGATATTATCTTACAAAGATATAAGTCGGATGGTACAACTAAACAAACTTTATTTAAAGTACCACTTTCTTATGGTGCAAAAGAAAAATATCTTACAAGAATCACAGCAGACCCAACACTCACAAAAGCTGTACAAACAGTAATACCTCGTATTTCATTTGAGATGGTAAGTATGACGTATGATACAAGTAGAAAATTAAATACACTTACACAAAATTTTGCAGCTAATACTTCTACATCCATAAAAACACAATACAGACCTATACCATACAATTTTGATTTTAATTTATCAATTTATGTAAGAAATACAGAAGATGGTACACAAATATTAGAACAGATATTACCTTTTTTTACACCAGATTTTACAGTAACAGTAAACTTTATACCTGAAATGAATCAAAAGTATGATATGCCAATTGTTTTAAATTCAGTACAATCAACAGTTGATTATGAAGGTGATATGATGTCAACTAGATTGATTATGTGGGATTTACAATTTACTGCAAAGAGTTATATTTGGCCACCAGTTAAATCAGGTAAATATATACGACAAGCAAATACTAATATTTACATTGAGAGTCAAGTAAAATCTGCACAAAGAGTGACCTCTGATTTCAGGCCTGACATCCCAGATAGACTTTTACTAGAAGGTGAAACAATCCGTGTCGCAGCCAGAGATGTAATAGGTACTGTAAAACAATTCTCTAATGTTGCTAATGCTACGTTGGTTGCATCAGGACTAAATAAATTATTAGAAGCTGGTGACATTGTAACAGGTGATACATCAAATGCAACTATAACGATTCGGTCAGTTGAAAGTGACCCATTAAAGGCTGCAGAAATAGTATTAACACCTAATCCAGCTAGTGCTGACCCAGATGATGAGTTTGGTTTTGCAACCAGTATAACTGAATATCCAGATACATTACTATGAAAAATGAGAAACTATCTAAACTATTAAATATTGAACCCATAGAAGTAGACAATACTGAAATAGTACCAATTGAACCTGAGAAACAAGTTGAGAATGATGCTCAATTTGCTCGAGAAAATATCCGTGGACTCATCAATAAAGGTGACTCAGCTCTTGATAGTCTTTTGAGAGTTGCAAAAGAATCTGAACACCCTAGAGCCTTTGAAGTTGTAGCACAAACTCTTAAAAACTTAGGTGAACTCAATAAAGATTTACTTGAGATACAAAAGAGAAAACAAGATTTAGAGCCTAAAAAATCTACAAATGAAATCAATGTTGATAAAGCTGTATTTGTAGGCTCTACAAACGATCTTGTAAAAATGTTAAAAGGCAAGAAAGATGTCAACTGAAGGTTATCTTGGTAATGAAAGACTAAAAAAAACTGGCGTTGAAATACCTTTTACTCAAGAAGAAGCGAAAGAAATATTAAAATGTTCAGAAGATCCAATATACTTTATTAAGAAGTATGTAAAGATTGTCAATGTAGACTTAGGTATTGTTGATTTTGATATGTGGCCATTTCAAGAAGAAATGGTAGATGGTTTTCATAAGAATCGTTTTTCAATATGTAAAATGCCACGACAAGTTGGTAAGACAACTACGACTGTAGGTTATATGTTATGGGCTGTTTTATTTAATCCTGATTATACAGTTGGTATTCTCGCAAATAAAGGTCAACTTGCAAGAGAAATACTTGGTCGTTTACAAAGAGCATATGAGTATCTACCTTTATGGTTACAACAAGGTATTATAACTTGGAACAAAGGTAATATAGAATTAGAAAATGGTTCTAAAATATATGCCTATGCAACATCTAATTCAGGTGTTCGAGGTGGTACTTACAACTTAATATTCCTTGATGAGTTTGCTTTCGTGCCTCATAATATGGCACAAGAATTTTTTACTGCTACATACCCTGTAATATCATCAGGTAAAACAACAAAAGTAATCATTGTTTCTACACCAAATGGTCTTAATTTATTCTACAAAATGTGGATTGATGCGATAGAAAAAAGATCATCTTATACACCAATAGAAGTACATTGGTCTATGGTACCAGGTCGTGATGAGGACTGGAAAAAAGAAACAATACGAAATACATCAGAAGAACAATTTAGACAAGAGTTTGAAACTGAGTTTATAGGTTCATCAGCCACACTTATATCTGGTTCTAAACTACGTTCACTTGCGTTTTTTAACCCAATTAGTACAATTGACCAACTTGATATGTATGAAGAACCAAAAGAAGGTCATGTTTACATAGCTACAGTTGATTGTTCAGAGGGTGTCGGTCAAGACTATTCGGCCATAAATATTATAGATGCAACACAAACACCTTATAAACAAGTTGCAAAATATAGAGCAAATGATTTACCTTTATTGTTTTTTCCAAATATTATATATTCAATTGGTATGAAATACAATGAGGCATATATTTTAATTGAAACGAATAACATTGGTCAACAAGTTGTTGACATTTTACATTATGACTTAGAGTATGAAAACATTTATAAGATAGACCAGCATCACATAAAAGGTCAAACAATATCAGGAGGTTTCAGAAGAAATGCCTCCTTCGGTATTAAAACTACAAAATCTGTAAAGAAAATTGGTTGTGCAAACTTAAAAACACTTATTGAAACTGATAAGTTAATCTTAGTTGACTTTGATACGATAGCAGAACTTAACTCATTTGTTCGTGTTCGTGATTCATATGCAGCTGAAGAGGGTAATTATGATGATTTGGCTATGGGACTTGTATTATTTGGTTGGTTAACAGCACAAGCTTACTTTAAAGATTCTACAAATGTTGATGTAAGGTCAATTTTACTCAAAGAACAAAGTCTTTTAATCGAAGAAAGTTTAACTCCTGTTGGTATTATAGATGATGGGCGACAAGAAGAGGTTATTATTGATGGTGAAGATGTTTGGAGTTCAAGTGGTGACATAAATACGAGATTTTGAAATCACTAAATAGAGAGTAAATGAGAATAAACAATCGTCTAGTCTAATATAAAGGAGAAATCCATGGCATTTCAGTTATCACCGGGAGTAAATGTATCTGAGATTGATCTCACTACTATTGTCCCATCAGTTGCCACTTCAATAGGGGCTCACGCTGGAATATTTGCATGGGGACCATCAAGTGAGGTAATCACAGTAGGTAATGAAGTTGAATTACAAGAAAGATTCGGTAATCCTGATTCAACAAACTTTGAATATTGGTTCACAGCGGCAAACTTTCTGGCTTATGGGAATAATTTAAAACTTGTAAGAGCAGTAAACAAAGATCATGGGACAGGAGCTTTAAATGCAGCTTCAAATACTGGTGGTGCTATCTTAATCGAAAATGATGACGATTATGATTTAAACCACGGCACAGCAGCTAATACTTCTGTTGGTCCTTTCGCAGCTAAGTATCCAGGCGCAAGAGGTAATTCACTAAGAATTTCTATCTGCCCAAGTGCAAACGCATTTTCACAAAATTTATCAGTTGGTACAGCGAATATGCAAATGAGAGCTAATGCAGTAAATATATTTGCTGGCGCTGGCGCTCAAAAGAATGTAATACCATTTAACTCACCAGCTAATACACGCCAACCATTTATCGCAAGAGATAAAGTTTCAATTGATGGTGGCACAACATACTTTGATGTTGTTTCTGCAAATAGTTTTTCAATAGTTTTAGCTCAAGACATGACAGCCAATATAGCTGGAGGTAATGCTATATTAAAGAAATGGCAATACCATGATGACTTTAAAGTTGCACCAGGAACATCTGATTATGTAGCCAATAAAGGTGGTTCAGGTGACGAAATGCACGTTATTGTTGTTGATGAAGATTCAGAGTTTACAGATGCAGCTAATACAATAGTAAATAAGTTTGCCTTTGTGTCTAAAGCTGTTGATGCAGTAACAGGAGCAGGCGATACAAACTTCTATAAAGAAGTAATCAATAGAACATCAGAATATGTATGGTGGACAGCACATCAAAATGGTGGTGCAAATTGGGGTAGTAGTTCTGCCACAGCATTTACAGAGGTACAGGTTCCATTTTCTGCTTCTTTAGTTCAAGGTGCTGATGGTACAACTTCAACTGCAAACGTAGTAACTGCATTTGATAATTTTGCAGATGCAGATTCAGTTGACGTATCACTTGTAATGACTGGTCCAGGCGACCAAACAATTGCTACTCATGTAATTGACAATATCGCAATCACAAGAAAAGACTGTATCGCATTTTGTTCACCAAGAAGAGCTGATGTAGTAAACAATGCAGGTAGTGAGGTTACTGATATTAAGACATATCGTAATTTACTTACTTCTACATCATTTGCTTTCTTAGATTCAGGTTATAAGTATCAGTACGACAAATACAATGATGTCTTTAGATATGTACCATTGAACGGTGATATTGCCGGTCTTTGTGTAAGAACAGACTTAGAGAGGGATGCTTGGTTCTCACCAGGTGGACTTAATCGTGGTATCATAAAGAATGTAATTAAACTTGCATTTAATCCAACAAAGACAAATAGAGATGATCTCTATACAGAGGGTGTCAACCCAGTTGTTGCTTTCCAAGGTGAAGGTACAGTATTGTTTGGAGATAAAACAATGCAATCAAAACCTTCAGCATTTGATAGAATCAATGTTCGTAGATTGTTTATTGTATTAGAGAAAGCAATCTCAAGAGCTGCAAGATTCTCACTCTTTGAATTTAACGACCAGTTTACGAGATCACAATTCGTTGCTCTTGTAGAGCCATTCTTGAGAGATGTCCAAGGTCGCCGTGGTATTACAGACTTTAGAGTTGTTTGTGATGATACAAATAATACAGGCGAAGTAATTGACCGTAATGAGTTTGTAGGTGATATTTACATCAAACCTGCAAGATCAATTAACTTCATACAACTTAACTTTGTAGCAGTAAGAACAGGAGTTTCGTTTGAAGAGGTTGTAGGACGCTTCTAAATAAAGGATAACACAGGAGAAAATTAAATGGCTTTTAATGTAAACGAATTTAGAACACAGATGGTCGGCGATGGCGCCCGCCCTAATCTGTTTGAGGTTGAGATGCCATTTCCATCGTTTTCAGCACCAGGAAATGCCCAAACAAAAATGACTTTTATGTGTAGAACAGCACAATTACCAGGAGCTACTCTTGGTATTGTACCTATTACATATTTTGGTCGTGAATTAAAGTTTATGGGTAACAGAACTTTTGCTGATTGGACTGTAACAATCATCAATGATGAGGACTTTTCAGTTCGTAACGCAATGGAAAGATGGATGAACGGCCTTAATTCACATAGTTTAAATGTAAGAAACCCAGCGGCATTAGCGCCTCTAGGTTATTCAGTTGACGCCAAAGTTACACAGTTCGGGAAAACCGGTGATGAATTGAAGAAATACAAGTTTATTGGGATTTACCCATACGACCTATCTCCAATAGATGTAGATTGGGGTGCGAATGATCAAATTGAGGAATTTACTATCACAATGGCATATCAATGGTGGGAATCCGAAGAAACTGGTGTGGTTTAACGAGAGCGTGCTCTCTAAATATAGGATGGATATTTTATGGCTATAAAGTTATTTGGCTTTACTTTAGGTAAAAAAGAACAAGCAAAGGAACCACCAAAAGGACAGAGTTCCTTTGCTTTACCAAACGAGGCACTTGATGATGGTGCCGTTACCGTAACAAACAATGCTTACTACGGGACATATGTTGATTTAGAAGGCTCAGTTCGCAACGAACTTGAGTTAATCACAAGATACCGTGAGATGGCAAATCACCCTGAGTTAGATATGGCGATTGACGATATAGTCAATGAAGCTATAACACATGATGTTGATGGTAAATCAGTAGACATCAATCTTGATAATTTGAAACAACCTGAAAGTATTAAGAAAAAAATCATGGACGAGTTTAACAACATTAAACATATGTTAAACTATGGCAACTTAGCTGATGATTTATTCAAGAGATGGTATATAGATGGTAGATTATACTTTCATATTGTTGTAAATGAAAATAATCCTAAAGAGGGTATTCAAGAATTAAGATATATTGATCCACGAAAAATAAGGAAAGTTCGTGAGATTGTAAAAGAAAGAGACCCAAAGACTGGTGCTCAAATCATCAAGTCAATTGGTGAATACTATGTATATAATGATAAGGGTACAACAACACAAACATATTCAGCGAATGTAAACTCTGGTGTTCGTATAGCTACAGATGCAGTTGTATATTGTTCATCTGGTCAAATGGATGCAAAGAATACATTTGTGATTTCTTATCTACATAAGGCGATTAAGCCTTTAAATCAGTTAAGAATGATAGAAGATGCAATTGTTATCTATCGTTTATCAAGGGCACCTGAAAGAAGAATATTTTACATTGACGTAGGTAACTTACCAAAAGGTAAAGCAGAACAATACTTGCGTGATGTAATGGTCAAGTATCGTAACAAAATGGTTTATGATGCTGAAACAGGTGAACTTAGAGATGACCGCAAACATAAGTCCATGTTAGAGGACTTTTGGTTACCAAGAAGAGAAGGTGGTAAAGGTACAGAGATTACAACACTACCAGCTGGCGCTAACTTAGGTGAGTTAGAAGATGTTAAGTATTTTCAAAAGAAACTTTTACAATCACTTAATGTGCCTATCTCTCGTTTAGAACCACAACAAGGTGGTATGATTGGTTTAGGTAGAGTATCAGAAGTTACAAGAGATGAGGTCAAGTTTAATAAGTTTATTATAAGATTAAGAAATAAATTCGCACAAATTTTTGATCATGCTTTAAGAGTTCAACTATCACTCAAAGGTATAATGAGTACAGATGAATGGGATGCTGCTAGAGAAGTTATCTATTATGATTTTAAGAAAGATAATAACTTTTCTGAAATGCGTGAAGCTGAATTACTCCGTGAAAGAGTTAATCTTCTTAATACCGTTGACCCATATATTGGTCGTTACTATTCAACAGACTGGGTAAAGAAAAATGTTTTACAAATGTCTGATGAAGAGATAGAGTTGATGAATAAAGAAATGAAACAAGAAGGACCAGTTGTAACGCAACCAGAAGTTGATGGTCAAGAAGGTATTGATCAACCTGCACCACAACCTAATAACTCTGATAACGTGGACACAGCAAGAGGGTTAAAAGCAGAATCCATACTAAAGATTATACAAAAAAGTGAAGAAGCAATACTAAATAGAAGATGAAAGGAATATTATGGCAGATTTAAATGATTTCATAGACCAAGTTGTTGGAGGTCAAGCAACAACAGCTAGAGAACAATTACAATCAATGATTGGTGCTAAAACAGCTGATGCTTTAGATGCTCGCAAACAAGAAATATCTTCTGCATTGTTTAACAATGGCGAAGAACAAGAAGTTGAAAATGAAGATGGTGAAGAAATTGAGGCAAGTGCTGATGAACCAGAAGCTGAGTTAGATGACTCAGAGATAGAGTACGAAGAGGAACCAACGGAAGAAGAATGAAAGATTTAAAAAATTTCATAACAGAATTACAAGGTGTCGCTCGTATGAAAAATACGGCCGACTTTAAAATGGTTGTGGGTTCCGATGGCAAAATGAAAAAGATAAGAGCACACCGTGTTAAGGTTGGTGATAGAGCACCTTCTGTTGGTGATGATCCAGAACAAGATGCGGAAGATGTACAAGAAGATACATCACAAATAAAAGATCCACCATTTGTTCTTGTTTTTAAAAGAAAGGCAATTAGACCATATCCAGGTGGTATGAAGGTTGCCATGTATTATAATAAAAACTTAGATAAGTATGTTTCCATACCTTATGGAAAAGGTATGGAAAATATTATACAGGCAGAAGAAGAAATGATTTCATTTACAGACTATTTAGAAGAAGGTAAACAAGTCATGGATCATTTACATGACATTACTAAAAATAAAGCTAAAAAAAGTGTAAAGTTTGAAAATGGTCAGACAATGGGTGTTGACCATTTTACTGCATCTGCAATTACAGCTGTTCATGGAAAAGTAAATGATGAGAACAAAAAGAAATTATCTGCCATGGTTCATAAAAGCCCAGCCCATTTAAAGAAGGCAGCTGATTTTGCTTTTAAGGCTATGAAATGAATTTAGATTATCTTTTAGGTTATCTAACTGAAATATCAAGAGCTCAAAATATTATGAAAATTGGGCGAGTAAAAAAAATAAGAAGGCGTATTCGTAGAGATTCTAAAGGTAAGATAGTAGTACAGAGAAATAGAATTAGGTCTGGAGTCAAAGGTTATGCGGCTACAGGTAAAGGCGGTCAAGTAAAAAGAATTACCGCTACAGCAAGAATTAAAAAGGCAAGACTTTTAAAAAGGTCTTGGAAAACGACAAGAAGAGCTAAACTCCGCCGTTCAATGTTGAAAAGAAAGTTATCAATGAGAAGGCGGGCATCACTAGGACTAAGGTAAAAAAATGGCTATAGCATTTGAAACAACTAATAGAGTAAGAGGACCATCCACGATTAGGATTCATGGAATTGGTACTGCAAATATTAACGTGCAAAACACATTTGCAACTCAAGGTGTTGATAAAGAAAAAATAACAGGTTTTGCAATACAAAAATGTGCATGGTCTACGAACGGTAGTATAATGATTCGTTCAAGTGGACAGGACGTAGTTGAATTGCACAGCACTGGTCAAATTAATTTTGCTGAAGATTTTTCACCTATAGCAAATACTGGATCAGCAGTTGTTGGTTCACAATTTTTTCAGGTCACGATTGCTACGGGCGGTACTGTAATGTTACAGGTTTCTAAAGTAGCTAATTATGATCCAGCACTAATTAACTCATCAGAGAGAGTCTAATGAAACTTATATCAGAAACAACATTTACAGAGGTAAAAACTCTTATAGAAGAGTCTGATGGAAAAAAGAATCTTTATATAGAAGGTACTTTTCTTGTCGGTGATACTGTAAATAAAAATAATCGAATGTATAAAATGGACACGCTTCGTAATGAAGTAGGTCGATACAACGAAGAGTATGTTAAAACTAATCGTGCATTAGGTGAATTGGGTCATCCCGATACACCTACGATAAATCTTGAAAGGGTATCACATAAAATAGTTTCTTTGAAAGAAAATGGTAATACATTTCACGGAAAAGCAAAAATTTTAGATACACCATACGGGCAAATTGTTAAGAATTTCATTGACAATGATGTGAGTGTGGGTGTTTCATCAAGAGCATTAGGTTCTTTAGAACCACACAAAGAGGGATATAATTTGGTGCAAGATGACTTGAAACTTGCTACGGCTGCTGACATTGTTGCTGACCCATCTGCTCCAGGTGCTTTCGTAAACGGCATTATGGAAAATAAAGAATGGATGTTTGTTGAAGGACGTTTCGTTGAAACAGATTTCGACAGAGCAAAAAAAGAAATAAAGAGAGCATCAAAAGCCGAAATCGAAGATGTTGCTCTAAAATTATTTGAAAATTACCTTAGAAAACTTTAAATTTATAAATATTGCATAAAAGGAGATAACTCAGATGTCAGAGAATAAAAACCAACTTATGGAAGCAGCTGCTGAAGTTTTAGCCCAAAGCAAAGCAAAAGCACCCGCTGAACCAATGCCTAAAGTTGATACCTCATCAGTAGGAGGTATGCAAGACTTAGGTGGCCCAACACCTTCAAACAATAAGCCAGATGACGATTCTAATAAAATCAATGCTTCTGGTGCGGCGCCAGATAATTCTGCAAAGAATCAGGCATCTATTAAAACCAAACCTTCAGCTGCTTCAGCTAAAAACGAAGAAGCGGAGACGGAAGATGAGGTTATCGAGGAGAAAAAAGGTATGCCTCAAGGCTTAAAAGACTATCTTGCTAAGAAAAAAGATAAGATGAAAGAAGAAGTTTCTGAAGATGTAAATTCTCTTTTCTCAGAAGATGAAAATATTTCAGAAGATTTTAAAAAGAAAGCTTCTATCGTTTACGAAGCTCGTGTAAATGACCGAGTGACACAAATCGTAGAAGAGGTTGAGGGACAATATGCCACTATGTTTGAAGAGGCTGTAACCGAAATCAAAACAGAATTAACAGAAAAAGTTGATGACTATCTTAACTATGTCGTAGAGCAATGGATGACAGATAATCAGATTGCTGTAGAATCTGGTCTCCGTGCAGAACTCACAGAAGAGTTTATATCAGGTTTAAGAAACCTATTTGCAGAGCACTACATTGACGTACCTGAAGAGAAAGTTGACTTAGTTGATGAATTAGCCACAAGAGTTGAGGCTTTAGAATCCCAGCTTGACGAGGAAATGGAAAGAGGTATGGAGTTTGCCAAAGCATTAGTTACTGCAAGGCAAAATGAAATTACTTCGGAAGTATGCGAAGGTCTTACCGACACTCAAGAAGAAAAAATCAAAACACTTGCAGAAGGTGTAGATTTTTCCACAGAGGAAGAGTTCAGAGAGAAGGTAAAAACAATTCGTGAAAATTATTTTCCATCAGAAGTAAAACAAGCTGATGAAGAAACTCTAAATGAAAAAGTAGAAACTGATGCAGATAAAAAAGTGGTGTCTAATGACCCATTCGTAAATGCAGTTTCTAAGGCTATATCACAAACAAAGAACTAATTTAAACTAAACGTAGGAGAAAAAGATGTATCTTTCAGAAAATTTACAGAAAAAGTGGGAAGGAGTTCTTGACCACCCTGATCTACCACAGATTGAGGACAAGTATAAGAAAGCCGTAACCGCTGTTGTTCTTGAGAACCAAGCTACAGAAATGGCGAAGTCTGGTCAAGTTCTTTCAGAGGCAGTTCCAACAAACTCTGCTTCTCAAGGTGATGCTGGTATCGCTGGTTTCGGAGGTTCTGCTTCCACACCAGTTGCTGGTTTTGACCCAATTCTAATTTCTTTAGTCAGAAGAAGTTTACCAAACCTTATCGCATATGATATTTGTGGTGTTCAGCCAATGACTGGACCAACAGGTCTTATCTTTGCAATGAGATCCAAGTATGACACACAAGGTGGAGACGAAGCTTTTTATAACGAGGCTAATACAGGCTTTGCTGGTGTTGATACAGGTGGACCAGCTCTTCCTCCAGCACTTGCTGCAGGTGGTGCCGTACCAACCGAAGTATTTACATCTAACGCAGCTCCAAATCAAGCAATGACAACATCTAAGGCAGAATCTTTAGGTGATGGTAATGCTGCTAATACATTCCATGAGATGGCATTTTCAATCGAGAAAGTAACTGTAACTGCAAGAACAAGAGCACTCAAAGCTGAGTATTCTATGGAACTTGCACAAGACTTAAAAGCAGTACACGGTCTTGATGCTGAAACAGAACTTTCTAACATTCTTTCAGCAGAAATTCTTGCTGAGATAAACCGTGAAGTAGTCCGTACAATCTATAAAACTGCTGTACAAGGTGCTCAAGTGGGTACAACTACAAGAGGTAAGTTTGACTTAGATACAGACTCAAATGGTCGTTGGATGGTTGAGAAAGTTAAAGGTCTTGCGTTCCAAATAGAACGTGAAGCAAATGCAATCGCCAAGTTGACTCGTAGAGGAAAAGGTAACATCATGATTTGTTCAAGTGATGTCGCTTCTGCTCTCGCTATGGCAGGTTTACTTGACTACAATTCTGCATTACAATCTCAAGTTAATCTAACAGTAGATGACACAGGTAACACATTTGCTGGTACAATGTTTGGACGTATCAAAGTCTACATTGACCCATATTTCCCAGTAAGCTCAACAAATGAGTTTGTGGTAGTTGGATATAAGGGTACAAATGCTTATGACGCTGGTCTGTTCTATTGCCCATATGTACCATTACAGATGGTCAGAGCAGTTGATACTGGTACCTTCCAGCCAAAAATTGGATTCAAGACTCGTTACGGTCTCGTATCTAATCCATTCGCTGATGGTACTGATGCAACCACACAGGGTGCATTAACCGCTCAGACAAACAATTACTACCGTGCTCTTCAGGTTGCAAACTTAATGTAATCTAAGAGTTACACCCCGCCTAGAGGCCCCCACAAGGGGCCTCTTTTTTTGTCTCCGTTTCCGTTTAGCATAAATACAATTATGTCAATTGCAGATACGAACCCAACTAATCCAAATTTTTTACATCCTAATAAGTTTATATTCTCCATGGCGAGAGCACCAAACTTACAATACTTTTGTCAATCAGCAACCGTGCCTGGTTTATCATTAGGTGAAACAGTATTCAATACACCATTTGTAGACCTGTTTGGGCCAGGTGAAAAACCAATCTATGACTTATTAAACATAACTTTCTTAATTGATGAAGATATGAAAGGTTGGCTAGAGATACATGATTGGCTTCGTGCTATGACTTTTCCAGAAAGTTATGAAGATTATAGAAGATTACCTAAATTAAACAAATTTGCCGATAGACCTAATTTTCCACAATTCTGCGATTGTTCAATGACTCTGTTTACCTCGGCAAACAATGCTAAATTTAGATTTTTATTCAAAGATGTTTTCCCAACAACCCTATCTACTTTTGTGGTAAACTCTGCCGATAGTCCAGATGAAATTTTGACCGCAGACGCCACGTTTAGATTTGCCTATTATAATGTTGAAAAATTTTAAAAATTAGTGTATACTCCTAAGAGGAGGAATATTATGAACGCAGCTGAACAAGTATTACAAATGTGGGAAAAAGATAGTGAAATTGACCGAACAGAACCAGGCAAAGAACTTACCAATGTACCCAAACTACACAGCAAATATTTAGCTATACTTTCAAAGCATAGATTATTGGCTAAGAGTGCCGATATAAAGTATGTGAAAATGAGAAGATTGAAATGGGAGTATTATACAGGTAAATTAGATGAAGAAGAATTAAAAGAGAGGGGCTGGGAACCATTTCCGTATGTACTCAAATCCGAGTTGAATACATACCTAGAGAGTGATGATGATTTAAATAAACTTGTAATTAGTAGGACAATGCACCAAGAAATTGTTGAACTATGTACAGGTATTTTAAAAGAATTGAATAGTAGAACGTACCAACTTAGATCATTGATTGATTGGGAGAAGTTTATACAAGGTGTCTGATATTATATTACATAAATTAAATGAAGCGTATTTACAAGTGGAGTGTGAAGACCATTATGCGGTGGAACTATCTAATTATTTTACTTTTTTCGTTCCTGGTTATCGTTTTATGCCGGCCTACAAGTCGAGATTATGGGATGGAAAAATCCGCTTATTCAACTCAAGATACAAAACAATATATGCAGGTCTAGTACCATACATAAAAAAATTTTGTAATGAACGAGAATATAAGCTTGATATATCTCCAGATGTTAACATAACACATTCAATAAGTCTAGTTGAGGCAGTTGAGTTCATAAAAACACTAGATTTGCCTTTTGAACCTAGAGATTATCAATTACAATCATTTGTTCAATGTATTCGTAACAAAAAAAGATTGTTGTTATCACCTACTGCATCAGGCAAATCTCTTATCATTTATATGATAGTTAGATACTTGTTGAAGTTAGAATATCAAAAAGGTTTATTGATTGTACCAACAACATCTTTAGTAGAACAAATGTATACAGATTTTCAATCATACGGCTTTGACTCTGATAAGTATTGTCACCGCCAGTATTCTGGTAAAGAAAAACATACAAATAACTTTTTAACAATTACAACGTGGCAATCTGTTTATAAAAATGATAAAGAATACTTTGAACAGTTTGATTTTGTAATGGGTGATGAAGCACATCAATTTAAAGCTAAATCTTTAACTACTATATTGTCGAGTTGTATTAACTCTAAATATAGGATAGGAACAACAGGTACTTTAGATGGTACTCAAACTCACAGATTAGTTTTAGAAGGACTCTTTGGACCTGTTTATAAAGCCACATCAACAGCAGAACTTATAGAGAAAGGACAATTAGCAGGCTTTAAAATAAAATGTCTTATACTGAAATATGAAGAGCAGATAAGACAAGAAGCCAGAAGATGGAACTATAATCAAGAAATAGAATATATTGTTACTAATCAGGCAAGAAACAATTTTATTTCTAACTTAGCTTTATCTTTAGAGGGCAACACTTTAATACTCTTTCAATTTGTAGAAAAACATGGGAAAAAATTATATGAAACAATTGAGAATAAAACAAGAGGTAGGAAAGCTTTCTTCGTTTTTGGAGGAACAGATGCGGAAGTTAGAGAGTCTATTCGAGGAATCGTTGAACGAGAGAAAGATGCGATTATTGTGGCTAGCTATGGTACTTTCAGTACCGGTGTTAATATTACTAATCTTCATAACATAGTTTTTGCTTCGCCAACAAAATCAAGAATCAGAAATCTACAATCAATTGGGCGAGGCCTTAGAAAAGGAAATAATAAAGAAACTGCTGTACTTTTCGATATTGTAGACGATTTTCGTGTAGGTAAATTTGCAAACTACACGATTAAACATTTCATAGAAAGGTGTAAAATATATGATGAGGAGAAATTCAATTATAAATTTTACAACATAGAGCTAACAAATGGAAAAACAGATAAAGATAATAAGGTTGCAATCGGGTGAGGACATCATTGCACTCTTTTCAGAAAATAAAAAAACTAAAAAGGTAACACTAGAAAACCCTATGCACGTTATCTTCAAAAGATTTAATTCAAAATCAGGACCAATGATGTATATGGTACCATGGTTACCAGTAGAGATGGTGGACGTAGATATGGCTACATTTGATTCATCTAATGTCTTAACTATACTTGTACCTAAAAAAGATATGTCTGAATACTATCAAGATTTAGTATTGAAAGCTCAAGATGATATAAGAGATGCCACAGAAAGTTTGTTTGAAGATGAGTGGGAAGAGATTGATGGAGGAGATATAAATAAGCAGACAAGAAAGAAAAGTGATTTGTTACATTAAAGATTAGGAAATTATGAATAAAGTATGTTTTGTGATACCATCTATTGGTAAAAAGGCGTATCAAGATTTAGCGAAAACACATTCGGCAATAGAACCACCTACATGGGCTTTATTGTTAGCTAATGCTGTACGCAAAAAAAATTATGAACCCATATTACTAGACTATGAGGCTGATTATAAACCAGACGAAGAAGCTGCTGATGAAATAGAATCATATAAACCAAAATTAGTTGTATTTGTTTTATATGGACAAAATCCAAATTCAGGCACTACAATGATGATTGGTGCCTCGACACTTGCAAGACAACTCAAACTAAGTCACCCAAATTTAAAAACTGCTTTTATAGGTTCACACACTTCAGCTTTACCAAATGAGGTTGCATCACAGGACTACTGTGACTTTGCATTTATTAATGAAGGTGTTTATGGTTTACTATCACTATTAGAAACAAATTTAGAAAATGACTTAGACAAAGTACCAGGTATGTGGTATAATGACCGTGGTTTAATAAAACCAACAGAACGTGGTGAGATAGTAAAGACAAAAGATTTAGATGAAGTAATGCCTGGCTATGCTTGGGATTTAATTGACTTAAAAAAATACAGAGCACATTTTTGGCACTCAAATTTTTCACATGAAAATAGAACACCATTTGCAGCCTTATACACTTCTTTAGGTTGTTCTTTTGGTTGTAACTTCTGTATGATTAATATTGTAAACAGAACATCACATGATTATGATATAACATCAGTTGACTCAAAAGGTATGAGATTCTGGAGTCCAGAACTTATACTTAATGAATTAGAATATCTTTATGACCAAGGTGTAAGAACTTGTAGAATTACAGATGAGATGTTTTTTCTAAACAAAAAATATTATGTACCAATACTAGAAGGCTGTGTTGCAAGAGGTATGAAGTTTAATTTCTGGGCATATGCAAGAGTTGACTCTGTAAGAAAAGACCAACTTGAACTTTTTAAAAAGGCAGGTGTCAATTGGCTGTGTCTTGGTATAGAAGCAGGTAATCAACAAGTTAGATTAGAGATTGATAAGGGTAGATTTAAACAAGTAAATATTCGTGATGTAGTAAAGAATATAAAAGATGCCGGTATAAACATTCTTGGTAATTATATGTTTGGTTTTCCAGAAGAGAACTATGATAATATGCAAGAAACTTTAGATTTAGCTCTTGAGTTAAATACAGAACACGCAAACTTTTATGCAGCTATGGCTTTGCCAGGTAGTCCTTTACATTTATATGCTAGACAACAAAAGTGGGATATACCTAAAAGATATGAAGAGTATGCTTTTTTATCTTATGACTGTAAACCATTGCGTACTAAACATTTAACTGGTGCAGAAGTTTTAAAGTTTAGAGATGAAGCATGGCACAAATACTTTACTCATAAACCTTTTTTAGATTTAGTAGAGAAGAAGTTTGGTGTAGAATCAAAAAACAATGTGATTGAAATGGAAAAAATTAAATTAAAAAGAAAGATACTTGGAGATTGATATGAATGATAGTGAATTACAAAATTTAGCCCATGAATACAGAAAAGAATTATTTGAAAAATTTGTAGAAGTAGGTCAAGGCCATCCAGGTTCTACTTTCTCTATGGTAGAGATTGCGACCACATTATATCATGGTGGTTATGTAAGGCCAGAATTTGATAAGGTTCTAATCAGTAAAGGTCATGCAACAGTTACACTTTACCCAATACTTACTAAGTTAGGAATTATTCCACAAAAAGAGTGGGATAATTGGGGTTCAACTGAATCATGTTTAAGAGTTTTTGGTAACATATCAATACCAGGTATTGACGTTACCTCTGGTTCATTAGGTCATGGTGTTGGTGTAGGTCTTGGTATGTCATTCGCTTGTAGGAATAGAGAATATTGGACTAAAAATGTTTATGTTGTAATTAGTGAAGGTGAACTATACGAAGGTTCTACATGGGAAGCTTTGTTATTTGCCTCACATCACAAGCCAAAAAATCTTACAATCTTTATTGACATCAATAATTTAATTATATTAGGTGAAACAAAAGATTGTGTTAGTTTAGAACCAATCAAAGATAAATTAGAAGGTTTTGGTTTTGACATACATGACGTTGATGGTCATAATGTCGGTCAATTAAGAAATGCTTTAGATAAAAAATCAGATACTACAAAGATAATTTTATCAAGAACCGTGAAAGGTAAAGGTTTCTCTCTCATGGAGAATAAACCTCATTGGCATTACATGAATAAAATGAGTGAAGAAGAAATTGAACAATGTCGTAAGGAGATTAATAATGTATCAGCGTGACGCCTTTATAGAAAGAATAAAAGAAAATTTAAAGTTTGATAAAAGCATTTATTTTCTAAGTGCCGATTTTGGTGCGCCAGCTTTAGATGATTTAAGAAAAGATTACCCAGATAATTTCATACATTGTGGTATATCAGAACAAGCCATGATAGACGTAGCTGTAGGTCTGGCACTTGAAGGTAAAAAAGTATTTTGTTATGCTATGGCACCTTTTCTATCAATGAGAGCCTTAGAACAAATTAAATGTGGACCTGGTATTATGAATCTACCAATATGTCTTATATCAGTTGGTGTAGGTATAGGATATTGTGATTCAGGACCTACACATTATGTTACAGAAGAATATGCCTGTTTAAGGTCAATAGTAGGTTCTAATATCTACACAGCTTCAGATGCTATTACAGCAAATAATATCGCAAAAAGATTATTAGACTATCCAGAATTTTCATATGTTAGATTAGATAGAGATGAACTACCTGACATATATGATGAACGTGATACACATACTGGTCAAGTAAGAGATGTCTTTGTTCACAACCCTAGAGAGAAAGATTTTAAACTTCTAATCTCTCATGGTAAAATGGCTCATGTCTGCAAACAAATTTCAGATTCAAGTAGTAATTTTGCCTTTGCAGATATTCTAAAATCAAAGCCATTTCCTGTTGACATAGAACTTACAGAACAGATAACAAAGTGTGATGGTATCGTTGTGGTTGATGAACAAACACCATCAGGTGCATTATCATCAGCAGTTTGGGAATGGACAAGTAAGAATGGTTTATTTCCTAAAATTAAATCTGTTACTTTACCAGAAACATATGTTTTTGAAAATGGTGGTAGAGAATATTTACTAAATAAAAACGATTTATCTAAAGAAAATATTATATTACAATCTCAAAGGTTTTAAATGATTATATCAAAAACACCATACCGCCTCTCTTTGTTTGGCGGTGGTACTGACTATCCGGAATGGTACTCTTCAAATAAATCTCACATTATTACAGCTGCAATAGATAATCATTGTTATCTAAGTGTGAAGTATTTACCTAACTATTTTAGTTATAAACATAGAATTGCATATTCAAGAATAGAAATGGTAAATGATATAGATGATATTGACCACCCATCTGTGAGAAATATTTTAAAGTATATGAATATAGAAGAGGGTTTATCAATCACCCATGATGGTGAGATACCAGCAAACTCTGGTGTCGGTTCTAGTTCATCTTTTACAGTAGGTTTAATTAACGCCTTGTTTCGATTAAAAGGCATACAACTATCAAAAAAAGATTTAGCTCAAAAGGCAATTTATGTTGAACAGTTTTTAAATGGCGAATCTGTTGGCATACAAGACCAGATAGCAGCTGCATATGGTGGTTTAAATAAAATCACGGCTGGATTTGGTAGAGATTGGGAAGTAGAACCTGTTAATGTATCTGATGAATTTATAAAACAATTAGAAAATCATATACTCTTAGGTTTTACTGGTAAAAGTAGATTTTCAGGTATACAAGCCAGAAAACAAATAGAAAATTTTGAAAAAAATAAAATTATTCTTGAAGATATTATAGGTATTACTAAAATAGCAATAGACAGAATAGAAAGAGAAGATTCTATTGAAAAAATTGCAGATATGATTAAGGCTACATGGTCATTCAAAAAAAATCTTACTGATGATTTAACAAATGAAAAATTAGATAATATCATACATTATTCAGAACTAAATGGTTCATTAGGTGGCAAACTAATGGGTGCAGGTGGCGGTGGTTTCTTTATGTTTGTTGTGCCACCAGAAAAACAAGAGAACTTTAAAAAAGAAATGAAAAATATTAAAGTGTGGGTACCTTTTAAATTAAATACAAAAGGAAGTGAAATTATATGATGCACCCTTTAATGAAAAATAATGTGAGTCGTGAAGATTTAGATTTAGTCATAGAACATTTAAAACGAGATGACCCTAAACTTACAAACGGCCCTT
>VMHT01135586.1_pt1 | contig 51595 bp, 48 predicted proteins | sample 4693611 | NCBI WGS metagenome assembly VMHT01 (sample SAMN12280063, study PRJNA550983) | marine metagenome | isolation source: seawater sampled from same location over 5 years 0.02-0.2 micron viral filtrate | place: USA: collected off the coast of southern California halfway between the port... ... | reverse complement strand
CAGAAGATCCAGAGTTTGAGACCTTCTACACAAAAAACATTCTCCTCAACGAAGGACTCCGTGCTTGGCTTGCGCCTGTCGATCAGCCACATGAAAACTTTGTCTTCCCTGAAGAAGTCTTACCAAGAGGCAACGCACTCTAAACCACTTCCATAACTGCCACACCACTCCTTACGGGGGTGGTTTTTTATTGTATAATGACTCCGATGGGGAATCCAAATGAAACTAATTAAATTCCACAAAGAACAAGACTACGGACAAGATTATTATCTCCAAGTATTATTCACCAAACGATGGGCACTCTTTCAAGGGTCAGTATCATGGTGCAATTATCCTGGGTGGCCTTTTCTACAAATACAATCTGGTTCGGGTGCGTTGCTGAGTATCATATTCAATGTTTATAAGTTTGGTATTTCTGTAGGATTTTTTGACCGCACTTGGAAACTGACTGACTTTGATTCTGCGGATGGAGTATTATGACTCACCTTGAATACATCACAAAACATCTGCTTCCTTCTTGGGTTCAGCAATGGACATTTAACTTCAAGCATTGGGCTGACTTAATGACCAATAACTATGAGGCATATGCTAACCCTTATGGTGAAAGTCCAGAGCGAGAATGTTATGAATGGTTCTGGGCATCTATCAATATGGATGAGACACTCTCCAAAGAGTTTCTTGAAGAACTTTATCAAAGGATAGAGAATATTGATAGTGGTAAAGTCAAACCGATACCTGCTGATGATATTCTTAAAAGAATAAAAGAACTTGTTGAGGAGGATAATAATGAACAACTTTGAAGTATTCTTTTACTTTGTTTGTTTTGCTGTTATTGCAGGTGGGGCCTTTGCAATGATGTGGGGGAATATTCAATCAATCAATAAGATGATGGATAAACCAAAACCCAAACCACGTCATCCAGAAGCACCTGAATCTGGCGAAGAAGTGATGTATGTGGATCTTTCAAGAGAGAAATTGGAGGACCTTTACAAACAAGACAATGAATGATAGACTACAGAGACCTCCGGGTCTCTTTTTTTATCTCTAAATAAAAACTATTATGACTTATAAAATTTATTCGCGTGATGGTTGTCCCTATTGCGTTAAGGTTCAGCAAGTGCTAGAGTTGGCAAAGTTGGATCATGAGGTTTTCAAACTTGGAAAAGACTTCTCTAGGGAAGATTTCTATGAAAAGTTTGGACAAGGTTCAACCTTTCCTAGAGTTGTTCTTGGCGAAGAACTTCTTGGCGGATGTATGGAAACAGTCAAGTATTTAAGGGAACAGAAACTAGTCTAATGGAATCAGAAAATCTCAATGACATCTATGATCTTATTGAACATGCAATCGAAAATGCTTTTACTGGTCAGATGACCCTAAAATTTTACGATTATCTGAAATCAAACAAGGTAAAAAAATATGAGATTGATGCTTTCAATGAGAGTAGTACTGCACATGAGATTAGTGAACTTGTAATGGATTTGGAGGACTACCTTGAAGGTGGTTCTGATGATGCCCACAAACAATTACGTGAGGGATATGGACACATCCCAAAACCTCAAGCAAGAAAGATTAAAATCTATTTGTATGGCATCCTAGAGGATGCCTGGAAGTATAGTTATGACCGAAAACCAGGACGCCGAAAAAAGAAAACTAAATAATCAGGAACCCCATATAAATCGGGGAGTAGAATTACTACTAAGAAACAGGAGGAAGCAAGAACCACCGAAGACTTTTCAGGTGAAGTTTGGAAAAATGGTTTCCTTCCTCCGAAGAGAAATTGTTTTTCATTTTAACTTCTACTTGGACATTAGAAAAAAGTAGGAGAAGAGCAATGTTAGCAGTAACTCTCACCATAGGAACATTGGTATCAATCATGTTCTTTTTTGTTGGAGGTATGGTAGGATGGTTGGCAAAGGAGCATGTTTATCAAACTCAACCTGTTTATACCCATCCAGAAATGTTTGATGAAAATGGAAATTTGATCCCTGACCAAGTAATTGCATTTAATTTTGAAAATTATGACAATGAATACGATGACGAAGAAAGTTAAACTTGCATCAAATCCTTTTTTATATGAGATCTTTGAACTTGTATCCAAGCAAAGATCGAAGGCAAAGAAAGTGGAAGTTTTGCAAGAATATGTACATGATTCTGTAAAGGCTGTTTTGATTTGGAACTTTGATGAAACTGTTATTTCAATGGTTCCTGAGGGAGAAGTTCCATATGGAGACATTGAAGATCAATCTGTTTACAGTGGAAGTTTATCTGAAAACTTAGATCGAGAAATGAGGGGTGGAGAATCTGCAACTGGACAAGATCTAGATGGTAGAGGAAAAACTTCTCTCCGTAGAGAATGGAAGAATCTTTATCATTACATAAAAGGTGGTAATGATTCATTGAATAAAACACGCAGAGAAATGATGTTTATCAATCTTCTGCGAGGATTGCATCCTAAAGAGGCTCAGATTCTTATTCTTGTTAAAGATAAACTTCTACAATCTAAATATAAATTAACAAAAGACGTAGTGAGCGAAGCATATCCTGATATTACTTGGGGTGGCCGTTCATGACAGTAGCAGTAGAACAGGAGCAAGAACAGATGAACGGAGAGGATCCTGGAAATATTATCAACCCCTCCACATATGGATGTCAGATTCTGCAAGAGAAGACTACATTAGAGCAGGCAAATGACAAATCTTTACCCAACGATGCCAGACTAATTTGGTATGTTGTTGATGGTACAGAGTACGTTGACCTGACTAGGTGTAAGAAGACATCACAACTCTTTGACATGTATTATGATAAGTACGGTCCTGGTGCTGTCAAAAAGATTGATTTTGGATATGGACAAATGAGTCCTAAACTTTGGGGTGTCAAACCCAAAAAGGAGGGAAAGAAAAAATGAGTGATGGATTCGATGTTAAGGTTGAGATGCCAGGAGAAGATATTGATAAACTTCTGAAGAAATACAAAGGTCTGAAGAAGTATCAAAAATCTAACCTCTTTGCAATCAAAACTATTGACGGCACCGAAGATGTGATCAGTAAAATGGTACAAGAAGTTGAAGATGATCCTATTTGATTAATGAAAAATGAACTACTACAAACCTTATACTCCTGAGTGGCATCGATTAAGATACCTGAAAGAAGCAATAGATCTCTACTTTGATGATTATGCTTCCACTGAGACTATTCTGAATGACATTGATACTATCCTCAATGCTCGATCTGAAACTGCTTTAGATGAGTATACTAGAGTTACAGATTTACAGAAAAAACTGCAAAACTAAAAATGCTTTCTACCGCTTACAGACTTCGCCTTGAATCTATTTGTAGATGCATCGCGAATAAAGAACAAGTCCCATTAGAAGATATGATCTGGGCAGAGAAACTTGCCAAGGCACATACTACTGCTAGGGATTGGTTGAATAAAGCAAGGCGTCATGCTGCTCAGGATATTGAGGAAGGTAGTATAGATGATTTTATGAATAAGATGGGATTAGGAGACCCCGACCCATCCAATTATAAAACTGGGTTTGATGGTGCGGAAGATATAAAAGACTGGTTCCAGAGAGACAAACCTGATGACTGGAGGCAACGTGACTAAAAAACTTTTTCTTGTTAATGTTGAAGATGGTAGATCTATAATGCACGATGGATATATTCAACTCGGCATTTTTTCTCACTCAGCTGAAAGACATATTGAGTTGAGTAATTCTATTTCTGGTAATGATCCAATTGACTGGGAAGTGACGTACTGGTTGCCTGATCCATTTTGTATTAGATATAAGAGAAGTAACTTCCAAAAAACTATGAAGGTGAACGAGGGATCGCCTAAAACTGATAATTCAGCAAATTATCCCAATCAAGCAGAAAATAGATTAAACAGAACACTATGACTGAACAAAAGATTACTCCCGAAACTTACGAGAAAATGAATAAGGAATTTGAGGAAGAAGGACTTGCCTTCACAATTGAAGTTCCTACCCAAGAAGAAATTGATGAGTGGCAGAAGCGGAGTAAGGATAATGACTGAAGACTGGAGAGAAGCATCAAACAAAGCAATTGCTGACAACCTAATTAGTAGTATCGCAGAATTATTGGATGCTGATGTAAAACATTACATATGCTGCGATAGGACTACTCAACATGAAAGAATTGTGATAGAATATAACCATCAAAAGAAATGACAACTCAAGCGTGGATTTACAGTAACGGTAATCAAGAATGTGAGAGAGCTGTTATGCTTCTCACAAGTATCTACAGGGATTTTCATGAGTATCTTTTGAATAAAGAATTTACTGAAAGCCAATTCCGAGCAGAGTTTGGAAGTGAAGCAGAGTATCCTCAGATTGCAATTGGAGTTAATCATAGAGGATCACTAAAAGAAACCCTCCAGTACCTTAAGACAAAAGAAGTTCTATGACTGACGACTCCAAAGATGCTAAACGCAGGAGAGCACTTAATCTCTTCATTGAAAGCGTAATCAAACCTGATCATGAACTCAGAGGAGATGCTCATAGTCAAGAGTGCTATCATGAGTTGATGGAGGTCAGAGACGAGATTCTCAACTATCTCAGAAAAAGATAGAACTTGACTAAATAAGATATAGAGTCTATAATTGACTCATCGTTCATCCAAATGCTCAGTACACTGCTGGCACTAACCTTGGCCTACCATAATGATGCTAACCCCTACGGTTGGCATATGAGTTGTGAAAGGTTCCTTCAAAAAAGAATTGAGATTCTTATGAATCCCAATCTTGATCAAAGATCAAAATATAACCTTATTGGTTATTTTAGATCGAAGGTAGAAGGTCAATGCAATCAGACGCTGACATAGGACGCAAGTAAGTCGCGGAACGGATCGTTCATCCCTTCGGGGACGCAAACGACTAAAGGAACGGACCTAAAAATCCAACTACTTTAGGAGTACTACAATGAATACACTTACACTGATCAAGAAGCAGATTGAAAAGCAGTCTGCACTGCATGACGCACAGATCACTCACACCGCATATCGTGGTGTTAAGTGTGAAGTTCGTAAGGAAGCAAAGGAGTCTCATGGCACCTTCTGCTACCGTGGTCGCACCTATACCAAGTGAGGCAATTATGCAAGCACTACAAATCACAGGACTAGTTACCTTGGCATGTGTTGCTGGAATGACATTATTGTACGGTGAGATTATGCTTCTCCAAAAAATCTGAGGGAGATATAAATGCTGAAGATCAAACTTTATTATGATCTTCCAGAATATAATCCAGAAATCCATGATCCTGATAGAGTCTTTAGATTCTTGACTTATCGTGGATGTTCTTACGCTAAGTGGGTTAACTTAAAGTCACGAAGCGGTTGTATAGATAACTGGAAAGTAACTAAATGAGGACCTTGACGGGTCCTCTTTTTTTGTGTATGATGGGAGGGTAACCTCCCATTTTTTGTATGGACAAAGAAAAACTTAAACTTATTGTGAGGAACCTAAAATCTCTTGTTGAGATTTTAGAGAGTGAAGTTTATTCTGATCCCGCTGCATATGTGGATAAGCGGGAGAACTTTGATGATGAATTTTATCCACTTGCTGACTACGATGAAGTATTTGAAGACGACGATGACTGATACCCCAACTAAATTGATTAGCGTAACACCAGATGCAGAGAAACATATGGCATACTGTGCCCGTGTTTCTAACCCCTCTAACCAAGATAATGAGAAGTTCTCCGGTCTTCTCAAGTATTGTGTAAAACACCAGCACTGGAGCATCTTTGAGCAGGCATACATGACCTTAGAGATTAATACCACCAGAGGTATCGCGGCTCAAATTTTGCGTCATAGGAGTTTCACATATCAAGAATTTTCACAACGCTATGCTGATTCTTCCCTACTCGCGAAGACGATCCCTCTACCTGAATTACGGCGACAAGACACCAAGAATCGTCAGAATTCTATTGATAATATTGACCCGTTTACGAGGCAGAAGTTTGAAATGAAGATGCAAAGACTCTTCGCCCAATCTATGGACCTTTATCAGGAAATGCTTGATGCATCGATTGCAAAGGAGTGTGCTCGCTTCGTTCTTCCCCTCGCAGTGCCCACTAAAATCTACATGACGGGTTCTGTGAGGTCATGGATTCACTACATCGATTTGCGCTCTGCTAACGGCACACAGAGGGAGCATATGGACATTGCATTGGATGCAAAGCGTATCTTTTGTGAGGAGTTTCCTGCCGTTGCTGAAGCAATGGAGTGGTTGTAATAAATATTATTGTATGTGATGTAATTTATGGCTACGTATCCTGTTATCAATAAGAAGACTGGCGAACAAAAAGAGGTCGCCATGAGTGTTCATGATTGGGATCAATGGAGGACGGATAACCCTGAATGGGAAAGAGATTACTCTGACCCAACTACCTTTCCGGGCATCGGAGAAGTAGGAGACTTCCAAGACAAACTGAAGAAGACTCACCCAGGGTGGAATGATGTGTTGCACAAAGCATCTAAAGCCCCAGGATCCACAGTCAAACCACTCTGAGACCTTATGCCAGCAAAAAGATCAAAGACGCCCGTACCATTTGGAATGAGCACGAAACAAATGAAAAGAAAGAAACCACTCAATCAAGATCTGATGAGGTCTATTGAACCTCTTACAGATAATCAAGAAGAACTTTTCCGTTGTTATAAAAACGATCAAAATATCGTCGCATATGGAGCGGCAGGAACGGGTAAAACTTTTATCACTTTGTATAATGCACTAAGAGATGTATTAGATACTAGGACTCCTTACGAGAAAATTTATCTTGTAAGGTCACTGGTTGCTACAAGGGAAATCGGTTTTCTCCCCGGAGACCATGAGGATAAGTCTTCTCTTTACCAAATTCCATATAAGAATATGGTAAAGCACATGTTTGATTTACCAACAGAATCAGACTTTGAAATGCTTTATGGTAATCTTAAAGCACAAGGAACAATTAGTTTCTGGTCCACATCATTTATTCGTGGTACTACACTTGATAAAGCTATCATCATCGTTGATGAATTCCAGAACTTGAACTATCATGAACTTGATAGTATCATCACCCGTATCGGTGAAGACTCTAAGATTATGTTCTGTGGTGATGGCACTCAGACTGATCTAACAAAACAAAATGAAAGGAATGGTATTGCAGATTTCATGAAAGTCTTGCGTATCATGCCTTCAATGGATATCATTGAGTTTGATATTGAAGATATCGTTCGCTCTGGTCTCTGTAAAGAATACTTACTTGCTAAACATGAACTTGGTCTATGACATTTATTCATCATAATTACTTGGGTGATATTGAACTAAACTGTAAAAACAAGAATGGCATCCGTCTCTACAATATTCCTAGTGGAGACTGGGTGCCTTCTATTACGTCTGTAACTTCTTTTTATAATCGACAGGTTTTTGTTGAGTGGAGAAAGAAAGTTGGTAATGAAAAGGCAGATCGTATCACAAAGAAAGCAACTACACGAGGAACAGACTTTCATGAAGTTGCACAAGACTACCTACTCAATAAAGAATTAAACTGGGACAACTATCGTCCTCTATCTAAGTTTATGTTTCATCATTTGAAACCTGAATTAGATAAGATAAATAATATACATGCTATTGAGCGTACCTTATACTCAGAGTTCTTTGGACTCGCAGGCAGAGTTGATTGTATTGCAGAGTATGAGGGAGAACTAGCAGTCATAGATTTTAAGACATCTGAAAAGATTAAACCTGAGGAGTGGATTGAAAACTACTTCGTTCAGGAGATGTTTTATGCCTCTGCGTACTATGAACTTACTGGTATCCCTATCAAAAAACTTATCACCTTGATGGTTACACCTGGAGGAGAGATCAAGGTATTTGACAAAAGGAACAAAGGGGACTATATTAAATTGTTAGTTCGTTACATTAAAGAATTTGTATCTCACAATACTAGGACAGAGAATGGAGAATGAACTAGACAAAGTATTAGAAAGTAAATTTTATTGCCCTTCTAAATTCACTCAAGAAATTGAATCTCTGGTTCAAACTGTGCCAGACATGAATTATATTGATGCTATCGTTCACTTTTGTGAGAAGAATAGTATCGATGTGGAATCGGTTCCAAAACTGATTACTAAACCATTGAAGGAGAAACTCAAGTATGAAGCAATGGAACTCAACTTTCTGAAGCGAAGTTCTAGAGCAAAATTACCCTTGTAATCCATTTTCGGTCGAAAAAAATTTCCGCAAAATTTTTGCCCCTTTTGACTTTTTAATGATGCCGTTTGATGCCTATAAACAATACCTCTCCCTGAAGAATCACTTTACTAAGGAGAAGTATGATTACCACAAATATTGTGGCAAGAGTCGTGCGACCGTGCAATCTTTTTATAAAAGAAAAGATAGATTCTGGTTTGAGAAACTATCTAGGAACAAAGACGATAAAGAAGTAGTCGAATTCTTTGTCTCAAACTTTATCACTTGCACTGATCCCAGTAAGTTGTGGATCGGAGAGATGATGAGAGAAGGTGAAGGTAGATACACTGCTTGGAAAAAAAGAACCCAATCACTATCCTATGTTTTCAAAGAGGAAATGAGTTCTGTTTTATCCGAACATAAATTAGATTCTGCTTTTGCCGGAACAAGTCACCCACCAATACTCAAGAAGTATTTGAGTGGTGATATTTCACTTGAAACCTTGGTAATCTGCGATAGAATACTAGGGTATAGAAAGGACTTTGATAAGAAACTAACGGACCCTGTGTGGGAAACCGTAAGTTTGAAAATAAAAAAATATTCTCCCTTTCTAAATATTGAAGTGCTTCGTTATCGGAAGTTACTTAAAGAATTAGTCCTCAACAATTAATTGGAGTCCAATATGGCACTGGAAAACACTGAAGTCATTGATAATTTGACTAAGCAAAAAGAGCAACTCGAAGAGCAGATGGAAACTTTGCGTATTACTTACCTCAAGGTCCTTGGTGCTCTTGATGCATTAACTCAGATCGAAAGTAGTAAGGAAGTAGGAGATGATGTTGAAGTGAGTGAAACAGAAGTTGTAGAGGGTGAATGAGTTTCTTTGACTCAGAAGTCGTCCGTGCAGAGATGACCGAAATCCAGGAATTGCAAGAAGACATTTATAAAAATGTCTTCACATTCTCTACTATGAATAGAGAGAAAAAACTTGAGCATGTTAAAATGCTTGAGAGACTCCTTGATAAGCAAAAAGTTCTGTATACTCGTTTGAGTTTATCGGATGATCCCGAGGCAAAAGAGATGAAAAATCGTATCCTTGATTCTGCCAAGGATATGGGTCTTCCTCCTGATGTTGATATGAACGTTATTTTCAAAAATATGTCACAGATGCTTGATGTTATGAAAGGACAGATTGACAATACAGGTCCTGACCTGTAGAATAACGAAGACCACAAAAGCCAAATCCAAACTAATCTAACAAATCCTATGTCTTTCGCAAATCTTAAAAAGCAATCTTCTCTTGGTTCCCTGACCTCCAAACTGGTCAAGGAAGTAGAAAAGATGAACAATACTGGTGGCGGTGGTGATGACCGTCTCTGGAAACCTGAAATGGATAAGACCGGCAATGGTTATGCCGTGATCCGTTTCCTCCCTGCCCCTGAAGGTGAAGAACTTCCCTGGGCAAAGATGTACTCCCATGCCTTCCAAGGTCCTGGTGGTTGGTACATCGAGAACTCTCTGACCACCACTGGTGGTAAGGATCCTGTTTCTGAGTACAATCGCGAACTCTGGAACAGTGGCAACGAAGCAGATAAGGATACTGTTCGTAAGCAAAAGCGTAAACTGTCCTACTATGCCAACATCTATGTTGTACAGGACAAAGCAAACCCTCAGAACGAAGGTCGTGTTTTCCTCTATAAGTTTGGCAAGAAGATCTTTGATAAGGTCATGGAAGCCATGCAACCTGAGTTTGAAGATGAAGAACCCATCAACCCCTTTGACTTCTGGCAGGGTGCTAACTTCAAACTGAAACTGAAGAAGGTTGCCGGTTATTGGAACTATGATTCATCTGAGTTTGACCGTGTGTCTCCTCTGCTTGACGATGATGATGCACTAGAAGCAGTATGGAAGAAGCAGTATTCTCTTGCTGCTGTCATTGCTCCTGATCAGTTCAAGGACTATGAGCAACTGGAGAAGCGTTTGAAGATGGTTCTGGGTCAGAAGCAAGCACCTGCTCGCTATGATGAAGAACTTGAGGATGAGAGTGAAGGACGTGGTTCTTTCTCGCCAAACTTTGAGCGGAGTCAACCTCCTAAGACTGAACTTCCTCCCGAACTGAGTGAGCAGCTGAACAGTCTTTCTTCTTCAAAGAAAGATGATGATGAAGATGATGCTCTCTCTTACTTTCAGAAACTCGCTGAAGAGTGATTAAGAATATAGTTTAGAATTATCTCCTCTCTTCAAGGTTTCACTCACATATTGAGTGGAACCTTTTTTATATACCATAATTCCCTTGAGATCATCAATAACTAGATTGACATATCTTGGTTTAAGTAAGTTTATATTTCTCTTTTCATCTTCCAGTTTTATTTCATAATCATAATTTGTAACTGGAACTGCTGGTCTTCTTCTTGAAAGAATTCCTGAGTTGAGTGTATATTGAAACTCATAGTTCTCATCAATCCAGAGACCTTGTGGCAAAAGAGTTACATCATTCTCATCCTTTATTTCTTTTGATTCGTAATGATGAATGCCACTGTATAGATTTTCATAAGTGCCGTATTTCATAAGAAGATGCTCATCAAAATCATTCTGCTTCATAGGCCATTCAGTTTGAATGTTGATGATATTATTTGATACTAAAACTATCCAATCTAATTCTGGATTGTCATATATTTTTTGTGCTATATTATCAGGTCTTTCGTCACCAATAATTTTATACTTATCAAAAGTAGTAAGATCCTGATAGATATCTTCTCTTAAGACTCCTTTCTTGAAAAGATTTTTTACTACAATGTAGTCAGACAACTTGGAGTCTTTTAATCTACTGATATATTCTAGATCGGGTAATCTTTTAAAATAGTTTGACATCTTAGAAACCTATGGAGTTATCATTTTTATAATCATCATTAAAGATTGGTTCAAGTTCTGTGAACTGCATATCAACTTGATAAGCAACGGGCATATCATTTTTCAATGCCATGAACGTTTGGTTTGGCGTATAGTTAACATTCATTCCAGTCATAGCACACATCTTAAACTTATTTAAGTGTGGATTTTGAGCGCCTGATCCAGTAATATATTTAAGTTCAAATATATTTGGTGAGAGTAAAAATAATCCACTTTTACTTCTACGAACAGACATTCCCTGTTTCAGTGCTCTGATAATAGTGTTTATTCTTCTTGCTTCATTTTCACTTCTAGCACTCATATTAAATGAGAAACCAAAATTTCTCATTGTCGGTCCATTAAATAACAACTCAGCATTTGGATTGATGATTGCACCAGTTTCTCTTGTAAGTAATTGAGAACCAAGACCAGATGCTGCCCCTGCCATGGCAGCAGCTGCTAAGTTTTTTACGCCACCAAGATTGTTTGTTAGTCTTTCTGCAATTTGCTGTGCAGACTCTCGCGCTCCGTCAACTCCCCCAGTGATAAAATTTACAGCTACATCTGCTGCTGCTTGTTCCAGAGCATTCATATCTCCTCTGCTCCAAGACACTTGGTTCTGATCTTGAATACCACCAGGAATAGGTAAGAATATGGTGCTTAGAGTTTTTCCTTTTTGTCTATCTGGAGTATTAAAAGTACCACTAGCAGCAGCAACTCCTTTAGGTTTATACTCAATAATATTAATTTGAAGTTTATTCATCCTATCATCCATATCAATAGGATATCTCAGATCTAAACCTGAAGGCATACCTGAACCTTCTAATCCAGATAGGATGTCTTCAGAAGAAGTTGTGGTAGTATCTCCACCTTGATTACTAGAATTATCTGCAACAGATGGAACTCCAGTTGTATCGCTGGAAGTTGTATTATCGTCCGGATCTTTTACTTTAGGATATCCTAGCATCTTCAGAGATTTTTTTACATCTGATGATGAAAAATTATTAATGATAGTTGCTCTATCAGTATCGAAATCTGATGCAAATTGTGTGTTGAATATTTCTCTTACTTCACTTATATCAAGGTCAAAATCTAAGTCTAGATTTGCATTGTTATAGATGGTACGAAATCTAGTCTTAACATCCCAAACTGGTCCACCTGTAGAAGAAGCAATCAATCTTCTCACTCCACCTACAACAGAATATACCTCTGCATCACCAGTTTCATCGTTCACTTCCAATACAGTTGGAATGGGAGAGTCACCAATTATTCGACTTGAAGATATTTTCGCCATTAGACGGAGGTTTTTATTTATTTATCATATGATTTTCATATATTGAATTGACTTTAAATCATCAAATTCTTCATACTTTACGATGTAAACTTGTCCAATAATTTCTTCCCAGGTATATCTTCTTATTTCTTCCCAATGATGATTGATACCTTCAAATCCCCAGTTGTATAAACGAAGAACTGACACTAACGGATGTTGATCATAACCATTTTCTATGTTAGGAGTTTTAGCTTTATAAACAAAGGTGCAGTACTGCCCAACCTCAGGAATTGGAGTCACTGTATCATTTAGTGCTTCCATAATCATCTCCATTTGATCCTCCTGATCCATGGTAGAATTAATTTGACTTTTGATTGGTTCGATACGGTTCATCGCATACCTAGTTCAACTTCTGTTATGATCTTGAATTCAATTCTTCTATCATCACAGAACTCTTGTGCTGCTTTCCACTTTGCCTGATTGACTGCATAGGTTTTCATCTCATAAAGATAACCTTTCGTTTGTCTTTTTGGTTTCTTTGGTGGAGTGCATTGTTTCTTGGGTTTTACTTCAATTACATAAGTTTTGATTCTTCCTGTGCTCTCCTTAACTTTCATGATAAAGTCAGGGAAGTATTTGTGAACTCTGTTGTCAACAGGAGAGACATATGGAATATAAAATTCTTCACTGCCCCACTCAAGCACCTGTTCGTTCAAGTCACAGTATCTACAGAACTTCCTTTCCCAACTACTTCTACAAATAATATTATTAGGGTTGCCTTTATATTTCTTTGGATAGGAAGGATAGTACTTACTTTTATTACTTTCCGCCATACATAGTATATAATCTTAAAAACTATTTAGATGTCAACTGCTAGATCTGTAGCAAAAATAAAAAGTGCGTTATTAAGACCGTCACTAACATCAAAATTTTATGTTAGTATAACATCACCATCGGTATTACAGGGGTTTTATAATAAAACTGAGGAAGATGAGTTTCACATGTCTTGTTCTGAGGCTTCTTTGCCAGGATCGTCATTGAATACTCAAGAAATTACAGGTGATTATCATGGTGTGACTGAGAGAAATGCATATAGAAGAATGTATGATGATAGGATTGACTTAACTTTTTATGTTGAAGGAGAAAAGTATTCACAGATTAGATACTTTGAAAGATGGATTAATTTTATTGTTGGAAATAATTCAATAAAAACTAGGGCATCATCTAATTACGATTATAAAGTAGCGTATCCTGATGATTATAAAACTGAGATTACAGTGTCTAAGTTTGAAAAAGATGATGGTTTTAAATTAAACTATAAATTTATTGATGCATATCCAATTGCAATAAATTCAATGCCTTTGTCATATGCATCTACGGATGTACTAAAATGCACTGTATCCATGACTTACCTTAGATACATTATTCTCGATACTGAAGTTAAGGAATCTTCTGTTATACCACCAAAAACAAATGAATATGGTTTGTTTGGAAACACTGCTGGACCTGGAACACCATTCGTTGAAAGAGATTCTGCCACTGGTGCTCCATTAGTACCAGGAGTAAGTGATGGACCACTCTTAACTACTAGACAGGCACTTGGATTAGATCCTATTTGATGCAATAAATAATTTCACTGAACTTTATAGGATATTATGCCTTTACCAAAGATTGCTACGCCAAGATATGAACTTGAGTTGCCATCAACAGAAGAAACAATCACATATAGACCATTTCTAGTTAAAGAAGAAAAGGTGCTTGTTATTGCATTAGAGAGTGAGGATAACAAACAAATCACTAATGCAATTAAAACTGTTATTCAAAGTTGTATCATCACAAAGGGTATCAAGGTAGAAAAACTTCCTACATTTGATATTGAATATCTGTTCCTCAACATCAGAGGTAAGTCTGTTGGTGAAGAGATTGAAGTAAATATTATTTGTCCTGATGACGGTGAAACACAAGTTCCAGTGACTATTGATCTTGATGATATTCAGATTCAAAAAAACGAAAATCATAGTAAGCAAATTAAAATTGATCCTACAATCATGATGGAAATGAAGTATCCATCTCTGGATCAGTTCATCAAGAACAACTTTGATTTTGCCGATAAGAATGCAATGGATCAATCATTTGAATTGATTGCAACTTGTATTGATAAGATCTATACTGAAGATGAAGTATGGGCAGCAGCAGATTGTAGCAAGAAAGAGATAAAAGAATTTGTTGAGTCAATGAACTCTACACAGTTCAAGGACATTGAGAAGTTCTTTGAGACAATGCCTAAACTGTCTCATGCTGTTACTGTAACCAATCCAAAAACTAATGTAGAGAGCGTGGTTGTCTTGGAGGGACTGTCAAGTTTTTTCGCGTAGGCATGATCCATATGGATCTTGAGAGTTACTATCGTCTCAATTTTGCCTTGATACAGTACCATAAATATTCATTAACTGAAATTGAAAATCTTATTCCTTGGGAACGAGACATTTACGTTGGATTATTGCAAGCACATCTTGAAGATGAAAAATTAAAGCAGCAGACCGCAAATGGCTAGAAGAAGTAAGGCACAGATAAGAGAAACTTACAGCAGAATGCTGGGAGAGGATCTTATTGCCAAACTTTCTGATGACCAGATTGTTATACTGTCTAAGTATTATAATTCTTTAGATGCTGAAGAGACTAGTGATTTGGATAGCAAACTCATTCAAGGTCGTAATGATACTGACTTGCATGAGATGGCAAGAGATATGGTTGGTGAGGAAGAGGACGAAGATATTCCAGAGGGACTTGATGATTTACTAGGTTCTATCCAAGAAGAATCTCCAATAGAACCAAAGGTAACTACAATTAAAGCAGGTGCAATTGTCCCTGCAAAGTTTTTTGGTGAGGATAAGTATGCCAAGTATCGTGATGAGTTGCTATCAGAAGGAACGATTGAAGGTGAGCAACTGACTGGTGAAGAGAGAAAAGAAGGATTTAAAACAAGAAACGATAGTGATAAGTTCGGTAGATTTGTTGAGAATTTCTTAAATCGAAAGAAAGAATCTGATAAAGCAGAATCAAATTCTCTTAGAGCAGGTGGTGCTTTAGTTGTACCAACCCAAAGGAAAGTTAATGTTGATCCTTTAGAAGAAGAAAAAGAAAATAACTTTGATGATATCCTGAAAGGTATTGATGATATCCTTGAGGTTATAAAGAAGGATCAAAACTTTGAAGAGAAGAAAGTAAATACGGAGAGAAAAAAAGATGAAAGAGAGAAAAGATCTGTCAGAGAAAATAAGTTAGAGAAGAAAGACAATACCTTAATAAAGGCAGCAAAGAAAATTATTGCTCCTGTTAAGTCTATCTTTGATAAAATACTTGAATATTTTACAACTATATTCTTGGGTAGAGCACTATTTAAGTTACTGGATTGGTTTGGTGATCCAGATAATAGGGGAAAAATTGATAGTATTATCAGATTCTTAGGAGACTTCTGGCCTGCTTTACTTGGGGGATACTTATTATTTGGAACTAAACTTGGTGGGTTTATATCAACTCTAACAGGTTTATTGACTACGTTCACACCAAAAATTTTAGCACTCCTTTCTAATCCGATTGTTGCTGGCGCTCTTGGATTAGGTATAAGTACTTTTGCTATTGGCAAGATGCTTGGAAAAGATAAAGTAATTGAAAATGAAACAGAAAGGGCAGATACATCTCGTCAAGCATTAGAAGTAGCACCCAGCACAAAAGATATGAGTGCTGGTGATAGAGAAGCACTGGTTCAAGGAACTAGACTGGAAGATGCTGGTGGTGGTGGAACTCTTAACACGATGCCAAATCAATTTGTTGATCCATTAAATCTCAGGCAAGACCCAACTGGTTTGGGTGGTATGCAGAGATTTGATGGTGGTGGTAAAGTAAGAGGCGAGTCTGGTGTAGACAAAGTTCCTGCAATGCTTACCAACGGTGAATTTGTAATGAGCACTGGTGCTGTACAGAAGTATGGACTTGATACCATGATGGCAATGAATGCTGCAGGTGGGGGAACAAATAAACCAAAGATTATGCAGGGCACAATGTATGCTAATAGGGGTGGTTTTGTAGGCGAAATTGATTTTGACCCTGTAAGTTATCGACAGGGAATGATTAGTAGTAAGCACATAGAAAATCCAGGTAATACTGGGGAAACATATGTTCTTGGATATACCAGATCACCTGAGGGTGATGTGATGGTCAAACAGATGAATAGAGTTGTTAATAAAGCAGGCATTCTATCTCTAATGGGAGCATCAGACCAACTCACTGGAGTATCACCCGATTCTGATAAGTGGAATATTGTATTAAACTCTGCAAATACTCAGAAAGAATTATCTACTTTCTCTGGTACTGGCAGAAGTAAGAAGAGAGTAGAACCTAAGAGTATTAAGACTGACCCTAAAGCAAAGATTGCTTACGCATACAATCAATCATACCAAACGATCAATAATTCTTGGGAGAAGAAAGGAGTTTCTCGAAAGAAGGCAAAGCAGTATGCTGCTGCAGGTGCTGCTCAGGGAGCAAAACTTACTGAGGATGGAGCATACTTACCAAGTTCAGACAAAGGATTCAAAGAACTTGAGAATGTAAATACCAAAAGAGGAAATGTTGCTGCACCAAAAAAACCAAAGGGTATTGTTGGGTACTTAATGGATGCAATCATGAGTATGGCTGGAGTGTCACCCGATTCTGATGAGAAGAAAGAGAGTGCTAGTGAATATAGTAATGCAAACTTAAAGGATGCTAAACTTGGAGAAGGATACGGTTCTAAAGGTGAGAAAATTGCTGGTGACCTTGGAACATTTATGAAGATGCAGAAAACTCTTTTACCAATCACAGGAAGTATCCATAGACATCCAAAACATCCATCGTGGTCTAAGAGTGGGCATAGTCCAAACTCATTTCACTATGAAGGAAGAGCACTTGATATTGGAGGATGGGCACCATCTCATCCCAGCAGTGATGGTAAGGATGAACAAGCACCAGTTCTTAGGGCACTGATTGATTGGAATAAGAAGAACAAGGTAGAACCCGTGGAACTTATTCATGGTTCTCCTGCTTATAGGAATTATGGAAGTTATAGAGAAGATCCAGATTCTCATGCCAATCACGTTCATGTAGCATATAATGATGGTGGAGCAGTTCTTAAGAAACCTGCTAAACTTACTGTTCCTGAGATTACACCATTACAAAAATCACAACCAAAAGTGACTGTGATTGATGGTGGAACTAATGTAAATGCACCTAAGCGTAGTCCAGTATCAACTAAACTTCCTGAATTTGGTGCATCAACTGCATCAAGAGAAAAAGCAAACCTCTTAGGAATCATTGATTACTGATGAAATTACTTCCTAGCGCAACAGATTCCGCAATTATAAAACCAAGAACGAGTGTTATCTCTGCAAGTAAACTTGTTCCAACTTTTAGTGACAAGAAAGAAGAGAACCAAGAGAAAACAATAGTTATCAAGGAGAAACTGACCACTATTGCTGGGTTATTAGAGGGAACTCTTGCTTCTAAGAAGAAAGAAGAGAATGATAAAAAGAAAGAAGAACAACAAGAGAGAAGGTCAAAGAGAGAGGCAAAGTTAGAAAAGAAACCAAAGACTGGTGGTAAGTTAGACCTACCCAAGATTCCAGGGATGAGTTTCCTTGATAGGATAAAGCAGTTCCTTATGAATGTTCTTGGGGGATATCTACTCTATAGACTTGTAGAGTTTGCTCCTTTATTGAAACCGGTCTTTACAGGTCTTGTGGGAATTGGTGAATGGTTGATTAACTTTGGTGGCACCCTACTAAATGGTCTTGTTACTTTTATTGATTGGGGATATAAAGCATACGACTGGACAAGAAAGCAGGTAGAAAATATTTTTGGCGAAGAAGGTGCTAAAAAATTTGATGATTTTTCAGGGTTAGTAACCAAATTACTAAATGGTACTTTGATTGCTGCAATGACGGCAATCAAAATTGCTGAGGGTGTTAGGAAGCAAGCACAGAAAGCTGCTGCTCGTCGTGGGTTTGATAAAATTAAGGGAGCACGAGGACAAAAAGGAAGATCTAGGAGAGGAATATCTTCAGATCTTGCTAGAAGATATACTGACAGATATGGTAAAGGTGCTGCTGCAAGACGATTTGGTCAGCAGGGACTAAGGAGTTTAGGTGGTAGATATGGACGCTCTGCAATTACTAATTTTGGAAGAGCAGCACTTGTAGGAGGTCTTGGCAAGAGTGGTGTAAGACAAGCAGCAAAGATTCTTAAACCTATTGTGAAGAGAGTACCAATTATTGGTGGTATCATTGAGTTTGTATTATCAATGATAGCAGGTGACTCTGTAGGTAAGGCAACATTTAGAGGTGTAGGTTCTGGTCTTGGAATGTGGTTGGGTGGAGCATTAGGAACTTTAGTTGGACCTGGTATTGGAACATTCATTGGTGGTGCTTTAGGTGGTTCTGCTGGTGCTGAACTTGGTGGGTTATTATATGATGCAATCTTTAAAGAAAAAGAACCACAACCAGCAGAGATACAAGGTCGCCAAGAAGGGGGTCAAATCAAACCATTAGATACTCCAAAGGAAAGATTTATAAAACCCAACTATGCGAAAGGAGTACAACAAGTTCCCCAGGTAAAAACTGATGAAGATAAGTCTAAGTTTTCTGCTCCAGCAAAAGCATTCAGTCAGATAGATTATTTCGGTCCTATCCTTGCTACTGCAACTAAGGTGCTTGCTGGTGATGATCCTTCCCAATCAGATTATAAGAGTATTGGTGCTGGTTTCAATAACTTATTACTGAAAGGATTCCAAGACGGAAAACTGAAGAGCAACTTGGCAATTGCATATAATGAAGGTGGAATTGTATCAGCAGATTCGCTAAAGGATGCTCCAGTGGCATCATCAAACTTTGCTGAGTGGGTTGGTAATACTTTCAAAGGATTATTTGGTAAAAATAAATCAAAAATAAAACAATCCACTAAAGAAAAAACAGAACAAACCGAAGGAGAGAGACCAAGAACAATTGAAGGTATGCTAAGGCAAGCTATTGAAAGTATGGCAGGTATCACACCAAAGGCAATGAAACCTGATTCTGATACGGATACAACTCCCTCTGCCCCTGTTGATGTTCCTCAAGTTGTAGAAGGTGGATGGAGTCCAGTTCTAAATCTAATCTACAAGTATGAAGCTGGAAATGGTGGATATGATGCAATGTATCCTAATACCACACTTCCAGGTGCCACTAAAATGACAATTGCAGAAGTTGCAAGTAAAGCAACTGGTGCTGTAGGTGCTTGGCAGAACTTACCAGAGCATTTGAATGATAGAGCAAGAGCAGTTAGATTAGATCCCAGCACTGCATTGTATGATGAGGAGAATCAGAAAAAGATTGCAGAGTATTTGATTGGACCTGGGCAAGCAAATGTATCAAAAGATATGGCAAGAAAAAATCCTAAGGAAGCAATGCTCAGACTTTCAAGAGTTTGGGCAGCAATTCCTAAAGATGATTCTGGCACCAGTTACTATGCGGGTGTAGGTAACAATGCAGCACATATCAAACCTCAGCAAATGTATAATGCATTCCAGAGACTTCAATTTGGTGGTGAAGTCAACGGGCAGCAAGGCATTGATAAAGTTCCCGCAATGCTTACCAGTGGTGAGTTTGTTATTGACAAGGATTCTACGATGGCAATTCAAACTGCCTTCCCTGGCTTTTTGAGTGCTGTTAATAAAGCAGAGGGGCAGAAAGCAGTTGAAATTCTTATGAACTATGCTTCTTATAATGATCCAACTGCAGGAGAGGTTGTTATCATAGATCGTAAAGAAGTTATTGCTTCAGCACCACAGAAGGAACCTATGAAAACTGTAGTAACCTCTTCTGGAAGTAAATCAAACTTCAGAGAAATTCTCAGTTTTACTGGTTAAATAGTAATAAAGTATAAGATATGTCATCGGACGCAAGAGCAGCACTATCAGGACCTGCACAAATAAAATCTTACGGTATTGCCTCAAATGAAGGAAAGACTGCTCAGCTGGTTGGTGGTATTATAAAACTTCAATATTTTGAGAGTATATTGAATAATACGATAAGTGCAAATATTTTGTATGTCGATACTGGCGGTGCCGTAGATGGAAAGACTGTTCTTGATGGTCTTCCATTAGTTGGGCAGGAGGAGAAGTCACGATTTATTATAGAGGACAATCAAGGGACTGAACTTGAGGTAACATTATATGCTAATGAGGTCGTTCCATTTTCAGATGATACTCATGGACAAGTAGTTTCTATTTCTTCAGTATCTAAAGAATATTTTTTGAATGACAAGATAAGATTATATGAAAAGTTTAAGGGAAAGATATCTGAAGCAGTGAAAAAAATTCTCACTGATTCCAATTATCTTGGTTCAGAAAAAGATATAAGTGAAGTTGACGATACCTTTGAAGAGGAATATAATTTCATGGGTAATGCTAAGAAACCTTTCTATGCTATAAATTGGTTATCAAAAAAAGCAGTACCTGCCACCAGTGGAGAAGGGACTGCTTCAGGAAATACTGCTGGATTTTTCTTTTGGGAAACATCTGAAGGTTATCACTTTAAATCTATTGAATCTTTACTAGGTCAATCTCCCAAAAAATATATCATTTATAATGATACTCCAGATGATTGTGGTAAAAATGTACCAGAAGGATATGATGTAAAAGCACTATCTTTTTCAAAGAGCAATGCACAAACTGCAAGTGATAAGGAAAGGGTTGGTGCTCGTGACACTAGAATAATTACTTTTGACCCCTTTACATGGGTTTATTCAATATCTGTTCCCAACTCTACACAAACTGAAGAATCTTTGACTACTGCAGGAAAAAAACTTGCAATACAAAGTCCAGAATTGAGAAGAGAAGGTGATAGGAAAAACTTTTCAAGAACAACTTTTGTAATTAAGGATACTGGTAGTCTTCCTAGTGGAACTACAGAACAACAACTTGAAAAGTCAACGGATGAAAACTTAAAGGTTGAAAAAGTTTTAAATCAGTCTATAATGAGATACAACCAATTCTTTTCCTTTAAAGCAGAGGTTGTAATTCCAGGAGACTTCAGTCTTCATGCAGGTAATGCAGTGTATATAGACTCGCCACAACAACAAGACAAACTAACTGAGGGTATGAATGAGCAATCAGGCGGTCTATATATTATAACTGAACTTTGTCATTATCTTGACCTTAACGGAACTTATACTAAACTACTCTTAGTAAGGGACTCTGTTGAAAGAACACCAAAAACTAGGTAACACTTATGTCGGATAGAACTTTACAACAACACATTAATGATGATAAGGACGAACTGGAGGGGGCAAATATTAGTCCGCAGCGTCGTAGGCACATTGAGGATGAGTTAGATCACCTTGAAAAGTATCAAGCAAACCATCCTGATGAAAATCATGACCCAACTGCGTTTGAAATGTATTGCGACGAATGGCCAGAGGCGGATGAATGTAGGATATATGAGGATTGATGGAAGGAAATACTAGTTTTAATCCAGGATTTTTAGGTTCATCTTTTAACTGGTGGATTGGACAGATTGCAGACGATTCTTTCTGGAGAGATAATATTCTCTCTGGAAAGTATGCCAATGCAGGAGAAATTCCTGGATGGGGAAGAAGATATAAAGTAAGAATCATGGGTCTTCATGATCAGGGGGAGGAAACAATTCCGTCTGAAGACTTACCATGGGCACAGATTATGTATCCCGTTACTGCTGGTGGAGGACAGTCTGAGGCAATGCAGACTGCAAACCTTCGCCAAGGTAATATGGTGTTTGGTTTTTTCATGGATGGACCTGAGATGCAAGTCCCGGTCATCATGGGTGTTCTGGGGAATAATTCTCAGACAGTTCTTGCTCCTACGATTGGCAATAGTAGAGTTACTGATAGTACACCTGGTTCCCTTGCTACCAGTGGAATTGCTAGGGGAAAGGTTCTAAAGTCTGAATCGGAAAGAGAGGTCTTGCCGGATGAAGCACTTCAGACTACAAAACCAGGGATATCAAATTACACAATAGAACCATCATCAAGATCCCCATTAAATCAATATGGATTGACATCTTTTGCTAGTATTTTCCCGGTAGTACGACAATATATTTCTAATGCAGAAACTCAAGCAAATGCTCAGGGATTGGAAGGGCAAGAGTTTATAGATTTCGTTAAAGATAAAGTAAAAAAAGATCTAAGGAAGCAAAATTTACGGGAGTCGTCTCCACTTTCTCCAGCGCAGATAGGAGCAACAAAGGAACATGCTGATGGTATTCATCAATTAGATACTTCAGATATCAAAAGAAGTGATAAGTATAGGTATAAAATACCTATGATGAAAGCAGACAACCCACTAGACTCTGCAGTTAAAAATATTCAAACGGTTGTCGATAATCTTATCAATATGATTGATAAGTATCTGCAGTCATTCCAAAGTTATGTTGAGATGGTATCAAATACTGTTAGTAATATAAGAAAAGAAATTGAGAATGCTGCAAATGCTATGGTGAAGTATATGAAAGTCATATATGATAAAATTTCTGAATATATTATTAAGATTGTAAATCAAGGATTATCCATTGTTGTATCAACAATACCTTCTAGTTTCAGACATCTGTTTGCAGATGTCAAAGAGAAGATGACTGGTCTTACATATTGTTTATATAATGGTATAATAAAGAAACTTTCTAGTCAAATACTGAATAAACTTATAAGTGCTATTGGTTTAGATGATCTTGAGAAAAAAGCAAAGCAAAAAGTTTTAGATGGAAATTTATTTGAGACAGCACCAAGAGTTCCCATGTGCTATGCTGAAGATATTGTGGCATCTGTAATTAGAGGTACAATAGATGATGTGAACAGTGCCAATAATAAACTCTTAGAGAATTTAGAAGTATTCACGGGAGAAATTGAGAGTCAAATTTCTAATGTAACTAATGAAATTACTGGAATAACAAAACAAATTACTGCAATTCTTGGTAGCATTTCTGGGGCAATGAATTTTAGTAATATAAAATTAAATGTGTTTGGATGTGATTTATCTCCAAATGTAGCAGCATCAGACTTCTTTACTCTTGATGGAGGCAGTGGAGGGCAAACTCATGCACAATTGCCAAGCACAGAATCAATCACTCAAGGTGCTAATAGTAGTGAAACGATTGTTCCTAAGGATAGAGCATCAATACCATATGCAACTCCACCTAAAGGACAATCAAATGTTGTTTATAACCCAGCACCGGAGACAAGAGTCGACCCAACCTCATAAATATTCTTATATTAGTAGGTAGATACTTTTATAAGTATGGCGGAAAGTACCAGATTCAATCTATTTGAACCCACTCGTAAAAAAGATATAAGAGTTGGGTATATCTCTACTGATAGAGGATACGTTTCTAACGTATCCATTTACGAAGCCAATCAGTATGCAAAACTTCAACCTGGGACACAATTTATTTTATCTACTAGAGATGAAGTACGATATTTAAATATTAATGAAGTAAACGCACTTGAACCTTCTGACATACTACCTAAAGATAATTTTAGTTCATGTGGTGATATTACTGGAATAGATCCAAGCATTGATTTAGGAAGTGTCAATAAAATTGAAGTTAATTTTCTAGGAGGCGGTGGAATTGGTGCTCAAGGTAATGCTGTTGTCGGAAAAGACGGATCTATCCTTGCTGTCGATTTAATTCATGGTGGGTTTGGATATCAATATCCTCCACTTGTAGAAATCAAAGATACTTTTGGAAAAGCAGTTAGAGTAAATGGCCAAGCATTTCTTGGTGAAACTGCTACAATACTTGAAACTTATACCGATGAGGATGAGTTTGAAAATTTAGACTTTGAATCTCTGATTCCTAACTTCAGAGAGGATGAATATGGTGTTAGACTTGACCCAGTAAACGGTGAAGTTATAGGAGATTGGAATCCAAATGATTATGCAAACTATTTAAGAGACCCTATTAGGTCGGAAATTCTAAAATATCAAGAATTCATTCAAAGAAAATCAACAGGAACTTGGTGGGATAGTAGATCAAAAAGACCTCTAACTGTTGTAGGAGAAAATAAAAATAATAATATAGTTTTCCCTGTTGAACACTGGACATGGGGTGGAGAACTACTTAGACCAGAGAAGAATACTGGTTTAGTTCCTGTTGAGTTTGAAGTTTTTGGACAAGGTTCTCAAAAGAATAGAGACTTAGAGTTTAAGTTTGAGGCAGAAGATGGGTCTCATAGTTTTACAATTAAGGGTATAACTAAGAGAAATCAAAGAAGGTCGATACAAGTACAGGGAAAGACTAGAAAAGCAATCAAAAGAGTTAGAGTCAATACAACTTATAATGTTACTTCTAATAGGAGAAGCAAGGTTAAAAATGTTGATAGAGCAATTGAACAAGGTCTTGTAAGAGAATCGGGTGGAAAATCTATAGAGAGAGGAGAAGGAACTGGTAAAGTTGTTTTTGCTGACTATGTTGATTCTAGAAATGATAACGACGATATTCAACTTACAGCACAAAGAGGTAAATTCAAGTCGAGTAATAAAAGAAAAATTGAAGGTAGAGAAGGAGCAAAGGATGATGGTAGCACTAGAAAGAAAAATACATATGATTTGACGTATAGACTTAATTTCAGAGACCCAACTAAGAGAAATCCTATTGAGGTTATTGATGAAGGTTTTATGAATACATATGCGATATCACCTGTCCCTGATAGTGATGCAGAGGGTAGCGCACATGTAGGTAAGGTATATACTTTTGTTTGGAAAGAATACTTTCCTTATGATGGAGAATATACTTTCAATGCTCTTTCGGATAGTTTCAGTGATATAACTTTCAGCAATTCAGAAGGAACACTTTGGGATTTTAGACCCCGTCAAATTAAGGGAATGGCGAATGGAATAAGCAGAGGAGAAGAGGGAAGGAATGACAAAAACATAAAGAAACAAGACCCAAGATCTGTTACAAAGTTTGTAAAAGAGGGTATGTATACAATTACAGCATCTCTTGAAAATAATGGCAAAAATCCAGAGATTGAAACAATAGTTACACCACCTATGGTGGTAAATCAACCTGTAGAGAAAAAAAATAATGTGTCTAGTGAGATTGAATATAAGATTGCCTATATTGGATTGAATTCTGCAAATAATAAATTAGATGTTAGTAGTAACCGCAAATTAATAAAGTTTCTTGATGGCGATGGGAATGATGGTAATGCACATCTTGAAATCTTAAGTGGCAAAGCAGTTTTTTCTAAAGATGGTAATGAAATCATTGGAACTGGAAAAGTTAAAGTAGAATTCAGGTGGAATGATAATCCTTCACAATATGGAATAGCAGTAAAACAAGTTCAAATTATTTCAGGAGATAGTGATGAAAAAGTTTTAGGTTCAAATAGAAACTTTAGTGGCAGAAGTAAAGATAAGGGATCCGAAACTCAAACTCTTACTATGGAATCTAGTGAGAGTAAGAGTAAGAGTAAGTCAAATTCAAAAGATAATAGAAGACGCTCTCCCTTCACTGTTTTTGATACAGGGTCTTTTATTAAAAAAGCAGATAGGAAATTATATAAAGCAAAACCAATTTTAGGTAAGCAGTTCACTAATTTCTTTAATAAGTATGCCGTACTTCCTTTTGACCCTCAAGAAGAACAAATAACAAAATCTTCACCAGCAGAAAAACCTAAAGTTAGTTTTGATATTGATAATGGAAATATATATCTAAAGGTCAGTGGATCTGGCAGGGTTAAGATTGACTTTAAGATGAAAGTTAATGATAATCTTCTCACTGCAGGTCTTGCTCTGAGAGAAGTTACAATTGAAAACGATGGAGATTTACTCAAATTAAAAAGAGATGTTTCAGAGAGAGTTACCGGTGGTAGAGGAAATACTACATATACAAGATTATTTGGAAAAGAAAGAGAAACCATTTTCAGTTCTGCTGAATTTACTGCAGGAAAGAGATACTTAGTCAAGAAAATTGGTGGAAGTTCTACTAGTGGATTTAAATCAATAGATAAAACTACTATTGGATTTGATGATAATATTGATAATGGATATGATGAAAATGCAGGTTTAACCATTACAAATATAAAGCAAATAGAGCAAGAAGATTCTACCACTACTACTAAGAGTGTTACTGCTTCTAGTGATTCCTATGCTGGTGAGCATCTTATCCGATGGGAAAAAGTAGAGTTTCCTCAAGATGGAAATTATAGTATTAGAGCTGCTGCAGATAATAGTGCAAAAATATACATTGGAAATAAATCGGGTAAAGGTAGAATCAAAATTGGTAATGGTCTAAAAAACAGAGATAAAGGTGGTGATGAGTATCAAATGCAGGTTAATTTGGACGATGCAAAGTCTGGAGCAAAGACTGACATTGCATTTTTTGAGAAAGGAATGTATAGGATTAGAGTAGAACTTACACAGAAGAAAGGTAAACCACTACAAAGTGGTAATCCCATGGGAATTGCCATTGAAATTAAAACAGCATCGTCTGAACAACAAGTAGAATTTGAAAATCTTCAATCTTGGCAAGAGAACCCAATGGGTCTTGCTTTAACTATTAATGCACCAAAGGCACCTGTTCCAAAAGAAACTCCACCACCACAGGAAGGTAGGTGTCCAAACAATCCAATGTGGACAACTAGATTTCGCACTGGTAGCGATAAATGGTATCCTGCCTATGATTCTAGATGGGGAACGTTCATGAATCGCTTTGCGATGTCTCCTGTCAAACCAAAATCAAGTCCAGAGAGTTCGCGGACAGATGAAGAGTTTTCTAAAACCTGGAATGTTAACATTCCATATGATGGATTCTATGGTGTAAGAGGCACCTGCGACAACACTGGAACTATAACTGTTGGAAGTGAAACCTTTCCCCTGCAGGGATTTAAGAAAGACATTCCAAAATTAAATAAAGTTTTCCTCAAGGAAGGAACTACAGATATTACCGTCAAGGTAATAAATGCTGCTCAAAAATCTTTCACTAAAAAACCAAAAGTAATTTTTGATACTGCCGATTGGGTGGAGACTGCAGAAGAGATTGATGTTGATATTATTGAAGAAAAACTACTATGCCATGCTGGTGGAGGATTTGGAGGAAATTCAGGTAAGAAACAAACCAAAGTCGGTAAAGTAAAGAAAGGAAAAGGTGGTAAAGGTGCCCCTGGTGAAGGAGAACAGGATGGAAGTAAAGGTGGCAATGGTGGCGGCGCTGGTCTAAGAAATGGAGAAACAGCAAAGAGTGGTAAAGGTGGAACTATTGATGGTGGTTTTGGGGTAAACCTTGAAGGTTCTGAAAGGGGTAAAAATAATGATATTAGAAGTGATGATGACGATGGTGGTGAAGGTGCTTCATATGGCGGTGGTGGTGGCGGATCCCGTGCTAAGGGTCGTGCTGGAAACGGTGCTGGTGGTGCAGTTAAAATTATTTGGGGTAGCACTGGTAAGAGTGTAGAATTTATAAAACCAGGAACGTATGAAGTTTTAGTTCCACAAACAGAACCAGGAAAATTGAATAGAACTTCTACCAGAATTGCTTGTATTGGTGGTGGTGGATCTGGATATACTGATAGATCAGACAAGGCAGTCGAAGTTGTTACTGGTAGAGGAGAAGGAACCACTTTTACATATGACACTAATGGTAATAGAAGAATTATTTCAATCGATACTGAAGTCAAAGAAAAGATGGTCAAAGGTGGCGGAGGTGGTTCCGGTGGTGCATATGCATATATTACTGAGAGATTAGTTGCAGGAACTAGGCTTGAAGTTGTAGTTGGTAAGGGTGGTAAGGCGACAACAAATGAAGGTTCTTCTGATGGTGAAGATACTTATGTAAAGATTCTTACAACAGTGATTGATAAGGAAGCAGATAAACCAAGGAGAATAAAAAATCCACAAGGCAAGGGTAAAATTAAATATACTGGTCCCCTTATCACAAGTTATAAGAAGAAGGGTCGTAATCCAAAAGATCATTTAGGACCATATCTATCTCCATTCTTTGCTTTTGGAAGACAATCAACTGACGAAATTCAAGGACGAGAGTGGACATTCAAGTGGGAGAATGTAGATTTTCCAATAGATGGTAGATATACTTTCAGAACTGAAGCTGATGATAAAATGGTTGTCCGGGTTGATGGTAGGGCAGTACAAAGAACTAGCGTTGAAGATAATATAGAGGAAAAAAATAGAAAATTTACAGCAGGTAAAAAGACTGTTGAAATTACTTTAGAAAATTCCTATCAACCAGGAACTAACTTTGTATTGAATCCTGTATATTGTGGTCTTGAAATTCTCGCACAAGTTAGAACAGAAATTGATGACCAAACTTCTTGGAAACAAAATCCTGTTGGTGCTTCTGCTATTCTAATTCCACCACCATGCCCTCAAGAAGTAGGTGGAATTGGTATTGTGACTGATGTTGTAGTTACGACTCCTGGTATTGGATTTTCTAGTTCATCTAATGGTCCTGGATATCCAGTTGGACTAATATTAAAAGATGTTATCATTGTGACTCCAGGAATCAATTATGGTATAAATGATCCAATCATAGTTACTGGTGGATTTGATACTCCAGATATTACAATACCAAATCCCAATGAACCAATAACTCCACTACTACCAATACCTGGTGATACAGGCGGTGACGGCGGCGGCGGCGGTGACGGCGGCGGCGGTGGTGGTGGTCTTGGTGATCCTGGTGGAGATCCTTCGGATCCTGACCCTGATTCTGATGGTGGTGGCGGAGGTGTAGTCTTCGATCCAGAACAACCAGGAGAACCAACAGGATCAAAAGGAGGTTCTGGTGGAACTGGTGGTGCAGAGGGAGGACCAGATGGAACTGGGGATGGTGTTTTAGATCCCAGTGATCCAGGTTCGGGTGGACCGGGTTCTGGACTTCCTGGAAGGGGTAGACCAGTACAAAGTTCTGGAGGTAGAAATCCAATTCTTAGACCAATCCTTGGACCATTTGGAACTGTAAGGGGAGTGAATATTATTGATCCAGGATCAGGTTTTACTAGAACACCAACGATATCTATTCTTTCTGATACTGGTGTCAATGCGGTCCTCAGACCTGTATTTGAAATTGTTAGAGATCCTATTGGAGTTGATCCAGAAACTCTAATTCAGGTTACTGATTTGGTTGGTCTCAAGCAGACCGGATATATAGATGGTAGAGCATATTACGGTCAGGTATTCATCAAGAATGGTCTACGCTATGCTGGTGTTTATGAAACAGTAGGTGAACTTGTTCGGGTTTACGATACCTTACAGGAGAGCATCACTGGAGAGGTTACTACAAGACCTTCTGCAATTCTCAGACAGGGTACGGACATTCAAAGTAATGATCCTAGACTTAATCTTCCAGGAACACCTGATAATCTAACCTAAGTATAATGGCAACACAAAAACACTCAGAACCAACAAGACTGCCTGGTAAGGGATCCAATACAGGTCAGGCAGAAGCAAACTATACTGCTATTCGTTATGGAAATGATCATGGTTCAATACACTTTGGTCACATTCATGAGGATGGTTCAGTAACTTCATCAGTTCTTTTACAAGGACATGATGGACGCCATTCTTTCTGTATGGATAAAACAGGAAGGAGAAAAGGATGGACTCAGAGTATATCTCCTGGAAATTTTACGGTCAGTTGTGGTGACGATAACGAAGAGGCACAAGACACCTTGATGCTTCACGCAAAAAATGGTAATATATGTATTGTTGCTGAGAATGGTAAGGTAAGAATTCAGGGAAAAGATATTGAATTTAATGCAACTGGAGAAGATAGTTCCAAAGGAAATATTCGTCTCAATGCATCAGAAAATATCACCCTTGATGCAAATAAAGTTCTGGTAAATGCCAAGAACAAATACTCAATAGTAACTTCTGGAGATGCTGAGTTAGTTGCAAACGCTCAGTTGCAACTCTATGGTTCAATTATTCGTGGAGTGACTGACGCATGTGCAGTAAAAGATTCCAAGAATAATTTGCAACGAATTCAAAGAAAAAATAACAACGCATAGGAGAAAAATGTCATTTGGTTTTGATGATATGAATATTGGTGGTCAACTTAAGGTTGGCCAAAGCATTGTTCCTGCTATTAAGGAGGGAAGTTCAAAGATTAATGGATCTGCATTTGTTGAAGGTCCAATGGTTGTTGGTGCTGGAATTCATTTCCCGTTTCCATATGCTACAATGATGGTTGGTCCCCTGGCTAACGCAGATCCAGATTGTACTCCTCCATTTGCACCTGGAAGTTTATGTCAAGGTCTTAGTAATCCTTACTCATTGGTCGTTTCTCCTAATGCTGGTATTATGGGGAACTTAGATGTTAACTTTAGAATTCAAGCAGGAGGTATGATTGTTGCTGGTGGACCTATCATGTCCAATTGTGGTAGGCACATTCTATCTGCAAAAAAAGACTTTGATATTCCACACCCAACGAAAGAAGGTTACCGCCTTCGCCATGTGGCACCCGAAGCAGCAACTGCAGATGTATATGTTCGTGGTAAGGTAATCAATAGAAATAAAATTTTTCTTCCACCATATTGGAGAAAATTAGTAAGTCCTTCTTCGATAACAGTAAACTTAACTCCAATTGGCGCTCACCAACATGTTATTGTGAAGAGAATCACCGATAATACGGTTCATTTACAATCAAATGGAGGAATACCAATCAATTGTTATTATCACATCTATGGAGAAAGAGTAGATTGTGAGAAAAATATTCCTGAATACGAAGGCACATCGCCAAAGGATTATCCAGGAGATAATACAGAGTATTTACAATCAGGTTCAGTTTAGTAGAGAATTATTATGGCAGATCAACCAAACATTTTAAGGCGAGACGATAGCATTGATCCAGAAACAGGGAAACCATTCCCAACACCGGGTCAACCAGAGGAACATAATTTTCCTGGAGAATATGTTCCTTCAAGTAGAAAAGAATGTGATGATGAAAATGCTGGTGCAGGTGGTGGATTTGGCAAACCCGCAACTTTGTATCCCTATATTTGGTACGGAAATATAAACCGAGCAGATTATGAGGAGTTGCAAGCTTGCGATCCTTTCTATCATAAAACAGCACAAATTGATAGTCTTCAAATTAATACTGCTGATGGTATCATAGGCACCGGAGCAATTAATATTAGTGGTACAATCGCATCATTGACAAGAGTTCAAGCACCTATAGGATCATTTGGAACAAAAACATTTGATATTCCACATCCATCTCCATCTAAAAAAGATAAAAGGTTGGTTCATGGTTGTTTAGAGGGACCAGAACTTGGAGTCTACATTCGTGGAAGATTGACTGGAGGTAATGTAATTCAATTACCAGATTACTGGCAGGATCTTGTAGATCCTGAAACTATTACAGTAACACTAACTCAAATCCGCACATCACAAGATCTTATTGTAGATGCAATCGAGTGGGGAAGAAAGATTATAATCAAATCAGGGAACGCTTCAGCAATTGATTGCTTTTATACCGTGAACGCAACTAGGAAGGACGTGCCACCTCTTGAAGTGGAACCAGATGCTTGACCTACCTCTCGAAACCGGGTATAGTATATGAGTAAACAACCAAACCACATGGACGAGTATCTCTCTAAGGTTATTATCGATCCAATGAACTGGAAAATTTCATTGTATTCTGACCAAGGTAGTGAAAAGATCGTGGACTTTGATAATATGAATACCTTTCTTGACCTGGTTCGGTTTGTTCGCGAGGAAGCAAAGGAAGATGTAATTGAATATGCTTCTCCTCTCTGAGGGAAAATTGACTTTTAATTCCAAAAAAGGGCGGAAAAAAATTCCGGCAAAAAATTGCCCTATTAGGTTTTTTATGAACATCTACAACGACTCTCTTTACGAAGAAATCCTGGAGTGCTACAATTATGAGACCAGAAACCCGACAATCTATGGAAATGTTATTCGCGGCAAAATGGAATTTGCCGAAAGCCGCAAGAAACTGCAATCTGACGGATAAAGAGATGAAAATCACTTTTAATGAATATTGTAGACTGAACCCAGCAACTTATATCCCCGAATGATGGAATTTTTCCGCTTCCTTAGCAATCTGGTGAATGCAGCAAACTCATAATTTGCCTAAGGAGAGTTCGATCCTCTCAGGAAGCACCTTCGCGAGTATGGCGGAATCGGTAGACGCACCAGACTTAAAATCTGTTGGCCATTAGGTCGTGGGAGTTCAAGTCTCCCTACTCGCACTATAAATATTATTGAGGGTATACTCTAATCCCATGCAATACCGAATAGACACAACTTATGCGTGGTATGATCATCAAGAGGGTACTTCATTAATCCTTGTATATTTGATTCAGAATGTTCCCTTCACTTTTGATGAACTACCCGAAATTGCAAAATCTCAACCAGAAATTCTGAAAACTGCAGATGATGGAAAAAGGTGGAATGTCGAAGAAATGTATAGATCATCAATGTATTTGATGGCAGAAGAGTGTCATCCAATGATGTTTGATCTAGAATTAGAAAACCCAGAACTATTACCTGTGGATTAGTATGAAAATCAATCTTTGGTATTCTAAAGGTATGTCTCAGTGGAGATGGACTTTATGCGAAGAACACAAAAATGGAGTCACTAAAATAGAGCAGCACTCTGGATCTCAACCATTTATTCGTGATGCTATGGAAGATGTCGCTACTACTGTTGAATATATACTTGACAATAAAGAGAAAAAATAGTATAATAAAATGGTGTGAAGGAAGGCGCACACTATGTGCTAATCGGGGTAACTACGAAAGTGGTTACTCCTTTTTTTATGCTAAATAATCCATAACAAGAACTATAGTTGGAATAAGATGGGTCTTTCCAGATTAGATAATTTTCTGAAGTCTTCCAAGGGAACGATTCTCTATGTCAATCCAAATGATTTGGATTCGACGGATAGTATTGAGAATCAGGGCAATTCCATGACTCGCCCGTTCAAAACAATTCAGCGTGCCTTGATTGAGGCAGCAAGATTCTCTTATCAGAGAGGACTTAATAATGATAGATTTGGAAAAACTACCATTTTAATCTATCCTGGTGAGCATGTTGTTGATAATAGACCTGGTTTCATACCTGACGGGGCAAATAATTTTAGGTTGAGAACCGGAACCACTACTAATGACCTGCAAGATTTTAATTTAACCTCAAACTTTGATGTAAACAGTGTTAGTAACGAACTTTACAAGCTAAACAGTATTCACGGTGGGGTTATTGTACCCAGAGGTACGTCCATCGTCGGTTTGGACCTTCGTAAGACGAAGATTAGACCAAAATATGTTCCAGACCCTCTTAATAATAGTATTGAAAGAACTGCTCTCTTTAGAATCACTGGTGCAGGTTACTTCTGGCAGTTTAGCATCTTTGATGCAAATCCAAATGCACCTGTATATAAAGATTATACAACCAACACGTTTGTTCCAAACTATTCACACCATAAACTGACTTGTTTTGAATATGCAGATGGTGTTAATCCTGTAAGTATTTCTGATGACTTTTTAACATATTCCAGCACCAGAACTGATCTGGATATGTATTATGAAAAAGTTAGTATTGTTTATGGAGAACAGTCTGGAAGAACCATTGCTCCAGAATATCCAAGTGTCAATATTGACATTGAGAAGAAGATTGATGAATATCGTATTGTTGGTTCTATCGGAGAATCTGTAGGTATTAGTAGCATCAAAGCAGGTGATGGTGTTCTTTCTTCCTCTACAATTACTGTCACAACTTCAGAACCACTTGATAATCTTGAAGTAGATACTCCATTTAGAATTGAAAATATTACTGCAGCAGGATATGATGGACAGTATGTTGTATTTGATAAAACAAGTGATACTGAAATTACATTTAAGGGAAATACCGTTCCTTCAAATCCACTACCAAATGTTGCAGGTGCAGTATTAACATTAAGTTCTGATACTGTTACTTCCGCATCTCCTTATATCTTTAACGTCTCATTGAGATCTGTTTTTGGTATGAATGGTATGCACGCAGACGGTTCCAAAGCAACTGGATTCCGTTCTATGGTTGTTGCACAATTTACCGGGATTGGTCTGAATAAAGATGATAATGCATTTGTAATCTTTAACAGAGATACTCCATCAACTGGTAACTATGATGATTCTACCAGTGCTGGAAATTCAACAATAAGCAATAACTCAAGAGCAAGATATAAACCAGATTGGAAGAACGTACATATCAGATGTTCTAACAAATCAATCATTCAGGTCGTTTCTTGTTTCGCAATCGGTTTTGGTGAGCAGTTTGTCACTGAGAGTGGTGGAGACATGTCTCTTACCAACTCTAACTCTAACTTTGGTGCTGTAGCACTTGCTTCTGATGGTTTTAGAACTGATGCATTTGCCCAAGATGATCAAGGATATATTACGCACGTTGTTCCCCCGGAAGAACTTCCAATTGAAGAAAACTCAATTGAATTTACTTCCATTGATGTTCTAAAAACACTGCCACCAGCTTACAGTGGTGTTGGTGTTGGAACTACAAGTCATTTGTTCTTATATAACGAAACAAACCCTGATGTCCTTCCAGAAAACATCATTGAGGGTTACAGAGTTGGTGCTAAAACAAATGATACCTTAAACTTCCTTGCATCTATCAATGGTTCTTTAGAACAATATAGTGCTAGAATTACAATGCCTTCTCCCGTTGGAGCAGCAGGAACCGATAGTGGAGAAAAAGTATTTAAGGTTGCAAGAACTACCGCAGGCATTAATGAAATTGGTGCTTCCAGTGTTGGCAATGTCACTAATGTTATCACTTTAGAAGAAAATCATAATTTCTTTAATGGTGAAAGTGTTAGAGTTCTTTCGTCTACTGGTCAACTTCCAGATGGGTTAGTTCCAGACACAGTTTATTTTGTAATTACAGAATCTACAGATATTCCAAATTCTAGACCATTTAATATCAAACTTGCTCAAAGTTTGAGTGATGCTACAAATGATATTCCCATTAATATTAATACAAAAGGTGGAGAATTAAGAATTGTCAGTAGAGTAAGTGATAAAGTTCCTGGAGAATTTGGTCATCCTATTCAATATGATACAACTAATAATCAGTGGTATGTTAATGTATCTGCTGCTGCTACAGAAAATACTATTTTCTCTGCAATTGTTGGTCTTGGTTCAACTTCATTAGGAAATTCTACACCAAGAACATTTATCAACAGAAAACGTGATGAAAGAAGTAGTTTTGATAAATTATATCACGTTCGTTATGTGATCCCTAAAAACAGTGTTGGAGTATCAAGACCTCCTGTTGAAGGATTTGTTTTACAAGATACTTGTGGTTCATTAGCAACACAATCTGAAGTTGATACTTTCTTTGGTTCGGGTAGTTTGAGTAATAGTAATGATCATAGAAATATGAGATTTATTAGTGAAGGAACATGGGATTCTGGTAATGGTAGAGCAATATTCCAAACAGAAGTTCCACACAAACTTAGAGTTGGTAATACTGTCGAAATCAATCAAGTCAAGAGTTCTAATAACTTAAACTCTCTGGACAATCTTGGATTTAATGGAACTTTTGCCGTTACTGGCATTAGTAGTGCTAAATCCTTTACTGTTGGTCTTAGCACAAATCCAGGAACATTCCAAAATAATACAAATCTAAGAAATACAGTTCTTCCACGCTTTTGTAGAAAAGACTTTGATAGAGGAGTCTATTATACTTACAGAATTGCTGAGAGACAAAAGTATTTGAGAGCTGAGCAAGATGGTATTTACTATCTGACATTAATTGATGCTTCTATTAAACCTACAGTAGCACCATTTACAAATCAAAAGTTCTCTCAACCAGTTAAATCACTCTTCCCACAGTTAAGAAGAGATGATCCCATCTCTGACCCAGATCCAGCACAATCACATGTACGTTCTTCTCTGATTGGACAGGTTGATATTTCAGATAAGAGGCATAGTATAACAAGAAAGGCATTTGAAGAGTATTCAGTAGATTCTAATATTGGTTCTGATATCATTAATATGGTATCAAACGCAGCTGGAACTGCACATACTATTACAACAAATGTTGATCATGGTTACAATAGCATATTAAAACTTTCAATTGTAGATGGCGGTACAAATTATGGAACTGGTTCAGCCACTGACGAGATATTCTATAATGCAAAAATAACTAATTCAGATTCTAATAAAGTTGTTGGCGATTTTGCAACAGCAAAAGTTACTGTTGGAACTGCCGGAAGTATCACTCAAATCAGAATCATGGATGGTGGTTCTGCATATGGTATTGGTAATACAGTTACCGTCAGTGGTATTACCACTATTGCTAATCACACTCCAGCAATTTTTGAAGTTCAAAGTGTTGAAAACTGTGTTGGCGAAGTTCTAAAAGTTTCGGGCATTTCCTCAGATACTCTTAAGGATTATAATGAACTTTATAGAATTACTGGTATTACAACCGGGACAACTAATGAAATTCAGGTAGCATCTGCTTCCACAATTTCTGGTGCTGTTACAGAACCTGCAGGTCTTGGATCAATAGTATTGAGCGATGCTCAAATTCAATCTACAGGAAAAATTTCAATCGTTTCTTCTTTCTCTTATGATTCTACATCTGGAAGTGCCACTGTAGTTTCTAGTGGACCCCATGGTTTCTCTGTTGGTCAGAAGATTAGACTTGATGGTGCAAACCAAGCACTTTATAATGGAAGTTTTGTTATTACAAAAGTCAATGACAACTTAACGATTCCTTCTTATGGATATACTATTAATGTTGGTGTTGGAACTGTTGCACCAACTGCATCTGGAACTCAGATAGCATATCCAGAGGGTTATTCATCAAATAAAGGAGTAATTACTGCAGATGATGAAAACTTTGGGGGAAGACAGGTTGAGAATTATGCAGGTATTACTACAACAATATCTGTTGCTATTGATACCCTGAGCACTAATATCATTAGAATTGCAGGAGCATCGAACTATAATATTAATATTGGAGATTATTTCCAAATTGATGATGAGATTGTAAGAGTTAGATCGACAACTGCTACGAGTAGTATAAGTGGCATTTCTAACGCTAATGCACTTCAAGATAATGATAACATCACTGTTTTCCGTGGTGTACTTGGAACAAAAGCAGCAACACACCCATTACATTCTACAATTAAGAAGATTAATGTTCTACCTGTAGAATTTAGAAGACACTCTATTATCCGTGCTTCTGGTCATACCTTTGAATATGTTGGTTATGGACCAGGTAACTACTCTACTGCTTTCCCTGATAAGCAGGATAGAGAAATTACTTCTGAAGAAGAACTCCTTTCACAATCTACAAAGAGAGCAGGTGGTATCAACTTCTATACAGGTATGAACGATAAAGGTATTTCATACTCTGGTAACAAGAGACTGAGTACCATAACTGGACGTGAGGAAATCTTTGACACTCCTGTAGAGACTGTTGAAGGTGAAGATATCTTGGCACTGAGTAGTATTAATGTTGTTTCTGCAGTAGAAAGTAATCTATCACGTTCTATCAAGGTTGATGGTGGATTTAATAAAGAGGCAATCTCAGAATTCAATGGTCCTGTTATTGTTTCAAATAAACTTACTGTTAGATCGGATAAAGGTGTAGAATCAAATAACCTCTTCTTACAGGGTGATACATCCGTTTCTAGAAAATATACTGTTGGTCTTGGAACACCATCACTCTCAGGTAACCCCGGAGATTTAGTATTCAATGCAAACCCAGTTGATGGTGGAAACGCCGGTTGGGTTTACACATTATCAAACCAGTGGAGATCATTTGGTACTATTTCACTTACAACTTCGACCAAAGAAGATCTATTTGAAAGAGTTGGTATTGGAACTACTACTGCTGGTGCCAATAGACTTCAAGTTTTAGGTGATGAAAATCAATTCTCCGTTGATGAAGCAGGACACGTTGGTATTGGAACAACAGCAAATGGTTATGCTCTGAATGTAATCGGTGGAGATGTATTCGTTGATGATGACTTTATGATTGGTACTGGGTTGACTGTAACTGGTCAATTCTCTGTTATTGATGGACCAGTCAATATTGGAGGAACAGTAACTAATATAACTGGAGTTGGAATTCACTCCATCACTTCAGGAACTTATGCTGGATTAGGTGTATCTATATTCTCTGCCGGTATTGGAGAAACTGTCTTCTACTATGGAGATGGTTCAAATCTAGTCAACCTCAATGCAGATCAAACTGGATGGATTAGACAGGGTAATAATCTTTCTTATGAAGATGTTCTGAATGGTAGAGTTGGTATCGGTACTTCAATCCCAACTAGTGGGACTGCAACAGATTTCTTACTTGGTTATTCATTAACTGTCGGTTCTGCAGTACCTGGTGTTGCTGGAACAAGTCTTCATGTTCATGATGATACTCGTATTACTGGCAGCTTGATTGTTGATACACATGCTTTAGTATCTGGTGTATCAACAATAGCAGGTCCATATAGAATTACAAGTAGTTCTGATGGTTATCTTGTTGGTACTGCATTAACAGTTACATCTTCAAATGTAACTGGTATTGCAACTTGCAATAATGTATTCATCTCTGGTATTACTACATCAGATTCGCACACTTATCTAAGAAGTTTCTCTGAAACTAATAATAGTGTTACACAAGCAGGTGGAATATTGACACTAGATCTTTCTACGGGTCAAAACTTTGAAGTTACATTGGCAGCAAATATTACTGAAATTCGTTTGACAAATCCTCCTGCAGATTCTAGTGCAATGTCATTTACGGTTAAGTTTACTCAACCATCAAATGCATTCTACACTATTGATCTTGATGATATTAGGATAACACCTTTTGCTGAGGCGAATAGGGTTACTACTAAATGGCCAGGGCAAGTTGTTCCAGTTATGTCCCAAGCAGTTAACGCAATTGATATCTATTCATTCAAGACCTTTGATGTTTCTAATCTAAATACATCAGGTCTGTACGGCGTTATCGGAGGACAGAACTTCGCATGAGTAGGATAAATCGGGAAATATTCACAACATTAGATGTAAACGGACCTTATTTACGAATTGATACCCAACCAACTTCTATAACATCAAGTCACAATGGAGATGCAGTTTTTACGATCGGTGTCTCCACATATTACTTGGTGGGAGATGAGGCAGATACCGCTGGAACTGAAGATGCTGCTGCTCCAACAGTAGATAATGATGGAAATATTGTATATGAATGGTATGAAATTGATGCCAATGCCAGTCCAGGAACCGTAACTAAACTTACAGATTCAACTGCATATACAGGAACTACAACAAATACTTTAACTGTAAAAAGCACTCAGTCTCCTGGGAGTCACTTAAATCAATATTATTGCATAGTTTCTTTTGACCCAACCCTGGTTAATGGGAAGTATAATACTGGAGATGCAATCAATGAATCACTGACTAGTGATACTGTAACTCTGAATGTAAAACCATATATTATCATCAATGAGCAACCCGTCTCTACAGTTACGGGATTTAATCCTAGCAGTAGTACACTTTCCACAAAAGCAAGTTTATCAGATTTAAGATCTCCTTGGCAAAATTATAAATTAGAATATCAATGGTGGGAGAAGAATAAAGAAAATGTATCCATAATTCCAAATACAAGACTTATTGATGGTGATTATGAAGTTGTTTTATCAACGAGTAAAACTGTAGAGCAGGTAGTAAATAATACGCAGTTCACCACAATTACAGAATCAGTCTCTTCGGGTGTTAGTAAAAGAGTCGGAATTCCCACAGAAGCAACAGAAGTAACCTTTACTGTATCTGGCGGTATTGGTGGAAGTGGTGGTGATGAAAGCTCATCTAATCTTGGTGGTGTTGGTGGTGCTGGAAAATCTGGAGAATTTAAATTTTCTGATAGCGAAATCAATAACATTAGAAATGCAGGAGCGCCTACAGAATACATACTGAGTTCAGGGTCAAAAGGTGATGATGGAGCAACACAGATATCTGTTGCTGGTGGTATAGGTGGTCTTTCATTTGATCAAGATGTTACCATAACTGAAAATGACTCAGTATTTGGTGGAAGAGGTGGTTCTTCAGGACCAGGAGGAGTCTCTGGTTCTGGTGGAGGTGGTGGAGGTGGTTCTGCTGTAATATCCTCTACTGGCGAATGGATGGTTATTGCCGGTGGTGGTGGAGGTGGTGCTGGTAGTTCACCTGAAGCACCAGGTGCGGATGGACAAGATGCAGGTGACTGGAAAGAATTTGATATTATTAATTCAATTAATCCTAATGAATTAAAACCAGCAACAGTAGTAAACTTTAATCCTAAAGCAGGAACAACTCAAGGAAATAATATTCAAAATCAAATTCAATATGGGTTTTATATTAAATCAACCTCACCAATTTCCAGCGTAAATGCCACAACAGATTATAGAGTTATTGTTGTTTGGGATAATGAAGTTGTTGTGGATACAACTAGCAAACTGACTCAATTTGATCAAGTAGGACTTCTTGAGAGTTTGATAGATGGAAAATTTTATGTGACTAATGGTAATGTTAATTACTTTGTATCAACGCATAAAGGGTCTGAACTTGGATGGTGTGATGATGAGTCTAATCTATCATCAGTGTGTGTAAGAGGTGATGGTGGATACGTAAATTCTTTTGATGTTATTAGATATTCTGAATTATTCAGTAGTGGAAACATTACTGCATATGATGGGGCAATCGGAGCATCTAAACTTGCGGGAGATGGCGGCGGTGGTGGCGGTGCCGGTGGTGGTGCAATCAGTCCTGCTGCTGGTGGAACTGCTGGAGCAAATCCAGTTACCAGTTCTGAAGTTGTTGTTCAGTTCAAGGTATCTGGAAAAAATAATACTGGCAGTGATTACATTAAATTTGTAGAAGTTCCTTGGTATGGATTCCCAGAAACTGAACCAAACAGAGGTCAGATTGTTACATTTACCGAAAATAATAGCACTCAAACAGTAACGTTAAAAGCAGGTGTAACATATGACGTTGTAAGTAATTTTGAAGAAGGGGATAGAACATCCGATAGTTTAAGAATACTTCAAAACTTCACTTCAGATGCTAATCAGTCTGATATAATTGCAAACAGGAGTGTTGGAATGAATGCAGGTGGTGTTGGCGACAACATCCAAACTGGAAATGAAGATGATTTCAGAGATTTAATTGTAACTGTAAGTGACGGAACATTTGATGTTGTTCCTCAGACAGTTAGATTAGAAGATGGAGAAATTGTAGGCAAGTCAATCATTAGATATACTGCTCCAACAGGTTTTAAAAATCAAACCGTAGCATCTGGTGGACAAGGTGGTCAAAGTCAATATGATGCTACTAGATTAACTAAGCTTTCTGGTAGCAAAAACGACAGCATTGGTGCTGTCAATATGACAATTAAAACTGAGCAACCATTTAATGAACTCAATCAAAACATTGTAGATTCTATTGTTCGCAAAAATTGGAGCATAAGAGGTGCTCACCCATATACTCCATATAAAGATAGTGGATATACATCAACTTTAGAGATTTCTTCTAATTATGTATTTTCTAAGAGAATAGTTTGTCAAATTACCGTTAAGGATACTGGAGTAAGTCCTGCCGTAAATGGACAGACATCATTCTCCAATCCGTTATATACAGATGCAGTAGATTTTACGATTATCGATGATAGAGATAATGTAATCAACATAGAGAGAATACGCCATAATGATGATTTTGCGATTGTTAGTAGTTTAAACCTTGATAATAGTGATATTACTTTTGAGCGATCTGGTTCAACTGATGCGAAAGATGTAGAGTATTATTCTTTCTATTCAAATCGTGATGTTGAAGTTGATATTCAGATGTATGGTGGAAAAGGAAATGATCAAGGCACGTATGTTGGTGGAGAAGGTGGTTTCTCTTATTTGAGACTCAATATGGAGAAAGATACTGAGTATGTGATTGCCGGATTAAATGATTATGTCAATACTCCATTCCTCTTCAAGAAGGGGCAATTACTTGCTGTAGTTGGTGGTGGAGGAGATGCTGGGTATAATGGAAATGGTGCTCCTGGAGGTGGTGTTTCTGTCAATGGAGGTAATGCATATGCTGGTGGTGTTGGTGGCGCTTCTCCTACAACACTAGGAGAAAATGGCGTTCATGGTTCTGCTACTAATCTTCTACCCGTTGCTCCTGATACAAAAGCATCAATACCAAATGGTGGAACAACAATTAGGTGTTCAAAAGGAAATCTCTTCCAGTTTGCGAATCAACCAAATCCCTGTGCTGACAGAGGCACTAGTATAAAATTTGCAACTTCTGATGGAACTCTTGTCACAAATACGAAAGAAATCAACAGAGGATTTAAGGCAGGATATAATATTTTCAATACTGCAGGACGTGCTAATGGTGCAGTTGCTGATATAGGATGGGGAGGTTGCGGTGCTATCGGAGGACAGGGTAGTGACACTCATGGTGGTGGCGGTGGTTCAGGTTATATTGCTCCTGAGGATGATCTTGGCATTCGTATCAGAAGTGAAGGTAATTCAGAAAGAGTTGCTTCAATAACCACACAATCTGGTCTTCAAGGTAGTGGTGGTAATCCAATTTCTTCCACACTTGGAGGTTCAACTGGTTCTGCAAGAGTTGTAATTAGTCTTGCAGAAATACCTACTGATGTTCTTGATGAGTTTATTGAAAGACCAGTAGCTCCAACTCTTGAAGTTTCTGAAGAAGATGTTCAGAGAGAACCAGAATTTATTCCTTTACCAGAAATTGTTCCACCACCACCAGTAACTCCTCCTACTCCTGCTTTATCCATCACAAGTGCAGTATCAAAAGGATTTGTAAGTGGAAATAAGACATATACATCATTCTCAGATATTTCTGCCATAGGAGTATTGGAAAGTGGTTCTATTGATTTCTTTGTGAAGACAGAGGATATTCCTGCTAATACAAAATTCTATTGGAAAGTAGAAAAGATCACTTCTTATGGCGATGAATTTGATGCAACATCAGGTGACTTTACGACATCATTAAACAGCAATGGTGAAGTAGTTGGACAATTCAATGTAAGTCCAAAAGTTGATAATAAAACTGATTGGACTGATAGTGTTACTCATGATTGGAGAATCAGAATATACACGGATGCAAACTACATCTATGAAGTAAATCGTAATTTTAACGGAAGATTTAGAATTTTAGATACTTCTCGCACTGCACCAACGGCAAAACTCACAAGTCTCATCGCTGATGCCACTACTGGAGTGAAAGTTAAAAATGAGGTAAATGAAGGAACTTCAATAACCATTGATGTTGAAACACTTGATATTCATAATGGTCAGACTATTGGATGGGAAATTGAACATATTAATACTAATGCTTCCGATTTTGATGGTGGTGTAACATCTGGAACAGCAACTGTATCATCTGGATATCAAATAGATGTTGATGGTGTTCCTAGTGAACTGAACTCTAATAAAAATAAAGGAACAGCAAGTTTTACTATTGCAGTTAGAGATGACCTCACTACAGAGAGCAACGAAGAATTTGCGCTGAAACTTAAATATCCTACCTCTTCTTCTACTTATTTTGTAAATACAAAAGATGCAATAGGAGAAGTCAAAAAAACTATCAGAATCAATGACACATCTCAGAACCTAGGAGCAAATATTTCTGGTGATGCTACTATTGATGAAAATGTTGCAACAACCTATTCTTTATCTGTAGAAAACTTCTTCGATGGTGGAACAATATATTGGAGAATTATAGAAGGTAGTAGTGGTACTACAGTTGCCAGTAATGATTTTGTTGCTGCTACAGGAACTGCTACGGTAACGGTAACAGGTAAAAATGCGTCAGGAAATAGAATTGGAACAGCAAGTATTACCATAACAGCAAAAGGTGATGGACTTACAGAAGGAGCAGAAACATTTACGCTACAATTATACAGAGACTCTGCATATAGTACGGTTATCAATACTATTGGAACCAACACACATTCAACTAAATCAATTGCTGTAAATGATACGTCATTATCTGCGGTTCAGTATGGTGGATTTGTTAGTAAGGGAGGGTTTACTCCTCTTGGTTCTAATGAAAAAGTTTCAGAAGGAGAATTCTTAGTATTTAATCCAGTTGCATGGAACTTATCTTCCGTAGATGATACTGATATTAAGGTCTATTGGATTATGCTTAATTCAGATGGCACTCTTGCTAAAAAAGGAACTGTTGATGTTAGACCGCTCAATGCTGATCGTGTAACGATACCGGATTTTAGTGAAATAAAAGGAGAAACAACATTCAAAAGATACGGATATGTCAAATCGGTAGGTGAAACATTTGATAATAGGACATCATCAACTGGCGATTATATTATCCCGGTCCATAGGGAAAAATCGATGCAGAATTTCCAAGTGATTAATGACTTTTTTAGTGATGGTGATAGAAATTTCAAAGTTGCTTATTTTGCAACTGAAAGCGATAGAAACAGTCTCAGCAATGCATTATTTACAACTCCCGAATTTACTGTATCTGACACTTCTAAGACTAAGATTGCATTCAATGGCGAAACCGGATTTGGAGTTGCTGCTTCTTCATCAAGTCTTCTTAATGCAGGTCAATCCTTAGATGATCCAAGTATTGATGAAGGAGATATGTATTACTTCAGAGTTGAAACAAGTGCTCCTGCAGGAACTCAACTTTATTACAGAGTAGAAAATAGTTCATCTGATGATTTTATAACAGTTGATACAGATACTTTACCAGATACAACTATAGGGTCTTTCTCATATCCAATTAAATCTAATACCAGTATATCTGATTCACTTAGTGGAAGAGTAACAACTTTTGATAGAGATGGTGGTAGCACTTCGCAATTAATTGATGGTGAGGAATGTGTACGTAGTATCGCTTACATTTATCTTAAGACAAACCCAGATTTAGCAACTGAAAGTGATGAAACTTTTGACTTGGCAGTTTATTTGGACGAAAGTTATAGTAAAGATGAAGCATATGTAAAACAGACGGTCACATTAAAAGATACTTCAATAAACATAGATCCACCATCAATATCATTATCCCTAAGTAGTGTTCATAATACTTTCGGTGGCAATGCTGCCAATGGATATACGGTTACCTCTGGAGATTCCCAAGGACCACGTATTGTTTTAAGTTGGAATATTGTTAGTACTGTAGCACCTTACAAAGGAACTGCGTCTGGAAATGGATTTGATTCAGGTTATTATATAGGTGGTGATATTCTTAGAATAACTGAACAACCCACTTGGTATGCGGCAAGTAGTCAGGATGGTGGAAGACTCAACCCATCTGCTAAAGGTGCTTCAGATTATACATTAACATATAATATGAGTGTAACTAATAAAGCAGGAGATGGTACAGATCAGACTGCTTCAGACTCTGTTAGGTTGATTGTAAGTGCTCTACCAGCACCTCCACCACCACCTAGACAATATAAAAGATATCGGGCAGTTCCCATTTGGAGATATTACAGATCATCAAATTCAGGAAAACCAAGATGGGCACATACAACTTTTGGGCCAGGTGCTGCAGGCGCTCCAGCAGATCCATATACCACCGGTACTTCGTCATGGAGCGCATATTGGGGTCAAAAATTATTTGATCGAATTGGATCTGAAAATGGCAAAGTATGGTCTCTTCATGGTTCTTTTGGAACTGTTTTTACCAGACAAGCCCCTGGAACTACTAGTATAGTAAGTCAAACTAGAGGACTTGATGGAGACCAAACTAAGGGTTATCAAGGATTATTTGACAATTACCAATCAAATGCTTTTGCATATCTCAATACTAGACCTCCATTCTACAAAGGTGATCCGTTTTTTGGAGCAGTTCCTGATTGGGGAAATAATAGGTTATATGCATTAGCTGATGCTAGAGGCTCTGATAGTTCCGGTAATCCAACAGGAGGACCAGTTGGTATGGGTAGTCTCTGGAAGTTTGGTGCCGTGGTTGGAAGTGATGCAATTGATAAATGGATAGGAGCACCTGTTGGTGGTGGATTCCATTATTGGGATGTAACAGACGGGATAAGTTCATATTATGGTATGTCTGAACCAGATGGCGATATTATATTCGGATAGTTATAACCATCCATATTTAATTGAATCTCTACCATGTATAAATATAAAAAAGTAGTTTGGGGGAGAGTGAACCCGAATGGCAATCAATAAGAATTTTGTCATCAAGAATGGCATTCAGGCTAATGACAACCTGTTTGTTGCAGACTCTGATAACAATAAAGTCGGTATTAATACCGCAGTACCCGATTACGATTTTCACGTAATTGGTGGCATTGGAGCAACACACGCATTAGTTACAGGTATTACTACCACTAATGGGTTGTTAGACATTAATGGCGGTGGTCAAGCAAATACTTTCAAAGTCGAAGATCTTACTGATAATCGTATTGTTATTGCCGGTACGGGTGGAGAATTAGAGGATAGCGGTAATTTAACTTTTGATGGTACTACTTTAGGATTGACTGGTAGTCAAACTATTAGTGGTGATATAGATGTTGATGGACACACTGATCTTGATGATCTGATTGTTGCAGGTGTCTCCACATTCTCTGCTAATATTGATGCTAATGGTAATTTAGATGTCGATGGACACACTGATCTTGATAATCTGATTGTTGCAGGTGTCTCCACATTCTCTGCTAATATTGATGCTAATGGTAATTTAGATGTCGATGGACAGACTGATTTAGATGTCCTTAATGTTGCCGAAACTGCTACATTTACGTCTGCTACTGATAACACACCAGGTGATGCTGATACTGGTGCAGTTCAGATTGATGGTGGTGTTGGAATCAACAAGAATGTAACCATCGGTGGGCAATTAAATGTCCAAGGCAACTCATTCTTCGTTGGTGTTGTTACATTTGCTGCAGGAACGGATGGAAATATTGTTCTTGGTGATAGTGCCAATGATAACGTTGTATTCAATGCAGACGTCAATTCTCACGTCTTACCCAATACTGACGATACGTATGACTTAGGATCTTCCAGTCAAGAATGGAGAAATCTTTATCTTGATGGAACTGCTAATATTGATTCTTTAGTTGCTGATACGGCAGATATTAATGCTGGTACAATTGATGGTGCCACTATTGGTGGTGCCACTCCTGCTGCAGGCACCTTCACTAACTTGGTTGCTAATGGCAATGTAGATTTAGGTGATGCTACATCCGATACAATCACTGCTACAGGTAGATTTGATAGTGATTTAGTTCCAAGTACAGATGGTACTAGAGATTTAGGTTCATCTACATTAGAATGGAAAGATCTTTATCTTGATGGCACTGCTAATATTGATTCTTTAGTTGCCGATACGGCAGATATTAATGCTGGTACAATTGATGGTGCCACTATTGGTGCTAATTCTGCTTCATCAGGTGCATTTACAACCATTTCAGCAAGCAGTAATGTAACAATAACAGGCAACTTAGATGTTGACGGACACACTGAACTTGATGACTTAAATGTTGCAGGAGTCTCTACATTTACAGATAAAATTCATGTTAATTCGGGTAGTGATGCTAATGTTTATCTCTTAACAAGTGAAGATAGTGGAGTAAGAGGACGTGTTTATATAACGTCAGATGGAACAACAAATCAAATACAACCTGCACTGCACATTGGTGTAAGTGGATCTTCTGATAAAATTCAATTAAAACATAATGGTACTGGAGTATTTACTGGCAATTTAGATATAGGCGGTGATATAGATGTCGATGGTCGCACTGACCTTGATGATCTGGTTGTTGCAGGAGTCTCTACATTTTTAGATGCTGCGGTATTCAATAGCACTGGATCTATTCAAATTCCTGCAGGAACCACTGGTCAGAGACTAACTCCAGCATTAGGACAAATCAGATATAATACTCAACTTTCTCAGTTTGAGGGTTATGGTGCAGGTAATGCATGGGGTTCTCTTGGCGGCGTCAAGGACGTAGATGGAGATACTTTCATTAGGGCAGAGTCTGCTGCTGGAGAAGATGAAGATACCTTAGAATTTCTTACTGCAGATGCTACTAGAGTCACAATAAATGCTGCTGGTAGAGTTGGAATTGGTTCTACATTACCCACGACAAATCTTGACGTTAATGGCACTGGATCTATTGGTGGAGACTTAACTGTATCTGGTGTATCTACATTTACTGGTGCTATTGATGCTAATGGAGCATTAGATGTAGCAGGAACTGTCACATTTTCTACTCCACTTGCAAACAGTAATTTAGCAAACAGTTCAGTATCTTATGGTGGTGTAAGTCTTGCTCTTGGTGCAACTGATGCTACGCCAGCATTTGATCTTTCTGATGCAACTAATTATCCTACTTCAAGTCTAACTGGAACCATTACTAATGCTCAATTAGCAGGTTCTATTGCTAACTCCAAGTTATCTAATTCCAGTGTTTCTTTTGGTGGAGTAAGTCTTGCTCTTGGTGCTGCCGATGCAACTCCAGCATTTGATCTTTCTGATGCAACTAATTATCCTACTTCAAGTCTGAGTGGTACTATAACCAATGCTCAGTTAGCAGGTTCTATTGCTAACTCCAAGTTATCTAATTCCAGTGTTTCTTTTGGTGGAGTATCTGTTGCTTTAGGTGCTGCCGATGCAACACCGGCCTTTGATCTTTCTGATGCAACCAATTATCCTACTTCAAGTCTGAGTGGTACTATAACCAATGCTCAGTTAGCAGGTTCTATTGCTAATTCAAAACTTTCCAATAGTTCTATAACGATTGGTTCTGATACAATCGCACTTGGCGGTTCACAAACAGATATCAATGGACTTACATCCCTTGATGTTGATAATATCACAATTGATGGTAACACTGTAACAACATCATCGGGTAACCTTACGATAGACTCTGCAGGTGGTACTACAACTATTGATGACAATACTATCATTTCTGGCAATTTGACAGTTAATGGTACTCAGACGATTGTGAATTCCACTACAATGTCAGTGGATGATAAAAATCTTGAGTTAGGTACAGGTGCTGCTGATGATGCTGCTGCTAACGGTGGTGGTATTACAATCGTATCTGGTGATGGTAATAAGACATTCCAGTTTGAAGCAACAGGTGATAATTTAGGATCTTCCGAGAACCTCAACCTAGCATCAGGTAAAGCATATAAGATTAATAATACATCAATTCTAAATGCAACAACTCTTGGATCAAGTGTCGTAAATTCATCCCTGACATCTTTAGGAACAATTTCTACTGGTGTATGGCAAGGAACAGCAATTGCTAATGCTTATCTTGCAAACTCCACAGTTTCTTTTGGTGGAATAAGTCTTGCTCTTGGTGCAACTGATGCAACTCCGGCCTTTGATCTTTCTGATGCAACCAATTATCCTACTTCAAGTCTAACTGGAACCATTACTAATGCTCAATTAGCAGGTTCTATTGCTAACTCCAAGTTAGCAAATTCTACAGTTTCTTTTGGTGGAATAAGTCTTGCTCTTGGTGCAACTGATGCAACTCCGGCCTTTGATCTTTCTGATGCAACCAATTATCCTACTTCAAGTCTGAGTGGTACTATAACCAATGCTCAGTTAGCAGGTTCTATTGCTAACTCCAAGTTAGCAAATTCTACAGTATCCTTTGGTGGAGTATCTGTTGCTTTAGGTGCTGCCGATGCAACTCCAGCATTTGATCTTCAAGATGCTACTGGATATCCTACTTCAAGTCTAACTGGAACCATTACTAATGCTCAGTTAGCAGGTTCTATTGCTGATAGTAAATTATCCACTATTTCAACTGCGGATAAGGTTTCTATCTCGGCACTTAATATTGATGGAGCAAATGATATTGGTGCTGCAATTGCTGATGCTGACCTCTTTATTGTTGATGATGGAGCAGGTGGTACAAATAGAAAGACTGCTGCTTCAAGAATCAAAACTTATATTGCAGATGTAACTCTTACAACTGCAGCACAGACTAATATTACGAGTGTTGGAACACTTTCTGCTCTGTCTGTTTCTGGTCAGGTTCAAGCCTCTGGTGGATTTAAAACTAACGGGACTTCGTTTAGTGCTCCTATTGTAGTAGGACAACAAAGTGGAACAACCAAGTCAACACTTCGTGCGAACGGGGATTTACTGTTGGGTGGAAATATTGCAGGGGGTTCGCCAAATATCACGTTAAGCAATACTGGCTCAGCCACGTTTGCCGGTGCTATAACTATTGACGCTGTTACAGGAACAAACAATAATGCAGACCAAGCAGTTCTATTCCAAACTGCTGCGGGTATTATTGATGGTGGGTCTGGTCTTACCTATAACCCTGCCAACGATAGTCTAGGAGTAAATGGTCTTGCTATGACTAATAGCCAGATCATCTCTAGTGCTGGTCTATCACTTAAACTTGCAGATGCAAACCATTCATCTACAACTTACATAGACATCTCAGATAAAATTGAGATAAAGGGAAATATTGAAACACAAAAGAGTCTATTACAAGATGTTAGTACTTCTGTATCTTCAGTATCCGCAACTTCCTGTGGATCATTTGCTAAGGCAACTTACAGATCGGCATATGTTGTTGCCCAAATCACACAAGGATCTTCATATCAAGTTGGTCGTTATCTCCTTATTCATGATGGAACAACCGTTACAACCATTGAAGAATCTGCAATTGCAACAGGAAGTATGTTAGGAACATTTGAAGGTGTAATCAATGGTTCTAATGTTGAATTTAGAGTGACAATGAGTAGTGCATCATCTGCTACAGTGATTACTAAGATTGATTCAATCGTAGTTTGATCATCTAAATAGTATGAAGGAGGGAATAGCATAAATGGCAACTATACGAGTTGGGTTTAGTTCTGATTTCAATGTATCAGGTTCAAAAATTGGTATTGGAACTGCAAATCCAACTTCTCTCTTAGAAGTTACTGGAACTGCAAAGGGCGATTTAAACATCAGTGGAGTATCAACACTGACAGCCTATAGTGGTTTTATTGCACAAAATCAAAGAATAACAAAAGAACATAATGTAGGATATAGCACTGCTGGTGTTGGTACATTCATTCAAAATTATGAAGTTGAAACAGGATTTACTGAACTTGGTGGTGTTCATCATGGTGATGATCAATATTACAATACCCTTTCAGAAGATCTTGTTGTAGAAGAAGGTCAGATTTTTAGT
>VMHT01145379.1_pt1 | contig 51699 bp, 32 predicted proteins | sample 4693611 | NCBI WGS metagenome assembly VMHT01 (sample SAMN12280063, study PRJNA550983) | marine metagenome | isolation source: seawater sampled from same location over 5 years 0.02-0.2 micron viral filtrate | place: USA: collected off the coast of southern California halfway between the port... ... | reverse complement strand
TGTAGAGTCATGGTTATGGTGCCGGGAGCGGGGCTTGAACCCGCGACCTTCGGATGTCTCAGACACCGCAAGGGTTGCACGTCATACGAATGCCTTGTAGGCTGCCCTATGAGTCCGACGCGCTACCAACTACGCCACCCCGGCTTAGCCAGTCGTGAAGGCTACACTCTTTGAATAATGCGGATGACATGGATAGAATCCTAATCGAAAAATAACAGTTATTTCCATCCGTAGCATTCATGCACTCCCAGTCTTCCGCATGGGTATGGTCGACCTTCAAACCGCTATGGCGGCAGCAGCGGCGGAACGCAAACAGCGTGCCGGTGCAGCCAGCGAAGAACGGAAGGTTAGGAGAAGTGGACCCAGTCTTGGAATTGAACCATTTGATCCTGTAAAGCATGTTAGCAAAGAGAAAGCAGACACTGCTTCAATGTGGTTAGTAATCGCATTTTCAGTAGTTGTATCGCTGATGATGCGATATGTCTTGATGCCAAATACCTCGCCAGAAAAGTCTGACATTCTTTACCTAATGCCACTGAGTGCGATAATTTTGATTCCGCAAGTACATCGGATGGTGATGCCTAAATCTTTTCAAGAATATTATGGCAAAGGCACTTGGTTCAAGGCAGGTTTCCTTCATACTTTCACATTCTTAGCAATGTCATTTTTGCTGGTAAACCCTCCGATGGGGGATATTGTTGCTCCAAAGCTTGCAAGCCACTGGGCTATCGCCACGGACGATGAGGGTGTTTTGCTTTTCAATGAGGACTCTAGCAAAGATGGAATTATTGAGTGGGAAGTTGAAAATGATGGTAGATTAGAAGGAGAAGTTTGGCTATTATTCGCTTTAGCAGACAATGTGAATTCTGATGGCGCTGAAGTAACAGTTGAGTTGACTCACCAATCGGTGGTTACCGAGCTGGCTAGCGATGAATATTATTGGGCCAATAATTCTGATAGAATCACAAACGCTACTAAGACCGACAATTCCTCAGCCCCTAATTTAGTGCCGCACAGTAAAGATCAACCGTTTGCTATCAATCTTGGCTCAGATTTGGCAGTAGGTAGCCATGACATTCTGGTAACCATTACTGAAGACGGAGACCCGTGGGAAAACGAGCGAGTATACAAATGGAAACTTGTCGTCGTAGAGGCGGTAGAATCTACTGACTCAGGAGAGTAAGTCTCCGTAATTTACGACAATCTTATCGATTAGGTTGTCAATTTTTCTTTTGTCATAGTTCTCTCTCGCTATTCGGTTGATTCTTTGCGTGCGAATTGCTCTAATTGGTGCGGCAAGTGGCGTCCAACAAAGTGCATTGAGTATGCTTTCAGGTCCCATCAAGCATAATTTGTCGGTTTCAGGTAGTAGCAGTTTTTTCCAACGGGTAAAGTAAAAGTAAAAGTGAATCTATCTATCACTTCAGGTGGGTCACCAATCTAGCCGTTAAAGCATCTAATTGAATTTGTTCTCCCCCACCTTCGACTAATCGATAATCGACTTCAGCCATCCATTCAGTCAAATCAAGTTTGGATTCCTCGCTCAAAAAATCAGCGGAATATAACTCTCTATGAAGTTGGTTAACAAAATCAGTTCCCGCTAAACCGTATTTGTCTAGTAGTTCTCTAAGCCTTCTTCTGGCAGCATGAAATCCATCGTCCCGGCATGCTTTGAGGTATTGATGTAAGCTTTCGGGGGGTGCAGTTGCTGAAGTTTCATAGATTAATTCCCTAGTAACATCGCTACTTAAGGCAGCAGATACTTGAAGCGCAGTGAGAGCTTTTCTCAAATCTCCTTGGCTAATTCGCGTTAGGGCTTCCGCAGCATCATCAGCAAGATTGACATTTTCTATTTTTGCAACATGGTGTACTTGTTGATTCACATCAGAATCAGCCAATGGTCTAAACCTGAATACTGCACATCGAGATTGTATCGGTTCAATAATCTTCGAAGAGTAATTGCAAGACAAGATAAATCTACAAGTCTCAGCATACTGTTCCATAATTCTTCTCAAGGCACCTTGGGCGTCATTGGTAAGGGCATCAGCCTCATCTAGGAAGATAATCTTGAATGCTGCACCACCATAAGGACTAGTTCGTGCGAATTGTTTTACCTTAGTTCTGATGCTTTCTAGTTTTCTTTCATCAGATGCATTCATTTCTAGTAGATTTTCTTTGTAGTTGCCCCCAAAAACATCCTTAGTCAGAGCCATTGCCGCAGTGGTTTTTCCAGTACCTGGCGGCCCAGCAAAGAGGAGATGTGGGAATTGTTTTTTCTCTGCATAAATTGCTAAACGCTGGACTACTGCAGGCTGTCCTCTAATCTCGCTAACTGAGCGGGGTCTATGTTTCTCTACCCACAACTCGCTCATAGGTCAATGAAGTTGCCGAACGCCCTTCAACATTATGATTGATTTAGGGGGATTTTACAAATTGAATCCAATGCTTAATTGGGAATAGAAATACAACCAAGGGAAAAGACAGTAAAAGGAGACTGTGTCTCGTGGTTGAGTCCCATGCCGTACGCGTCCGAAAAACGTCAAGCAATTACTGCAATTTTCATTGTTTTTTTGTTTATTTTCAGTGAAATTATCGTTACAGAAAATAACTATCAAGAAGAGTTGGATTTCCCAGTTAGTTCTCATTCAAGTTTTTCTTATTCTGTCAACACTGAACTTCACATTTCTTCTCAGTTTCCTAACTCAAACTTTGCAACATCTCCGAACAATCTAATTGGAATCGATACACAAGGTCATGAATACAGGTCTCTTTATCGATTTTCCAATAACCTGTCAGCATCTAATGACTTAATTCTCGATGCTAAACTAGAACTGAATTGTGAGGTTATAAGTCAAACCTCGCCAAGTCAAGCACCTAGGATTTATGCTGCCACAGTCATTGCTAACTTTGGCTCATCGGATGTCACTTGGAATGAAATAACGGACTCTATACCGTGGCAAGTTGCTGGAATAGAAGGTGACATGGATCGATATGACTGGGATGTCCCTTCAGAAAACACCTTGGTCAACTTAAACACATATTCCTACGAAGTTAATGTAACCAAGCAAGTACAATCTAGTCTTGACTTAGGTAGGAACAAATTTGATTTTGTTCTATCTGCAGTAGGTGGCGAATTAAGTTGTGCTAAGTCAAATAATGCAACAATTTCATATCACCCAGAATTAATTATCTCCAGTTCTCAAGGCTCCCATGACAACGGCGGATATGTGGAACAAACCTTTGCCTCAAGTGGCTCAGCCCTAATGACTGACGATTTTATTATGTCAGCAGACACAAATCCAAGAATAAAATTTGACAACTTGAATGGGTCGGATGTGCAGTTTCAGTTTTCTCTATCAGATGATTTCAGAAACGACTCTGATTTGCAATGGATATATTCTACAGAAATCAATCAATTTATACTTACAGGTACAAGTGGTTATTATGACATACCACTTTCAGAATCGTTCCCCTTATCATCAGTAATTTACTTTAGAGTAAGGTCAATTGATAATACCTCAAAGATATCAGAGTGGTCTACTGGGCACTTCTTTTTACCAGATTATAATGTTGTGAACAATAATGATGGCACGGCAACAATTAGTCTTAATCAAAGTGAATTTAATTTAATGGGGCATAATCTATTTGGTGACACATATATTGATTCTTTAGCCATACAAGGACATGGTCAAGACGAGTACATGTATGTATCAAATGATGTTAACCATAACAAAGTTAGCCTAATAAAACTCAATCTTAATCTACTCGGTATCCATACAAATGCTACAGTTAATTCTGCATTACTAGATTTAGAGCGAATCTCGGTAACCTCGAGCGGGCCTACACTCTCACTACACCCAATCGTTCACAACTTGTGGTCTGAAGATGAGGCGACATGGAATTATGGCAGAATAGGCCAACCCTGGAGTAACGGCGGCCTGGACGACATCGGTGCATCAGAAGTTACGAATGTAGATTCAAATGCAGTGTCAGACTTGTTTAATTTTGATATTCAAAATTCAATCCAAGAGCATTTGGACGTGTCAGACAACTCACCACTAAGCTTTTCTCTGACTGGCACAGTTCCGGGAGATTCTAGTCCATCATTTCTTGAAGAAATCAAATTCGCCTCCGCTAATTACATTGGAGGCCTCGGCAGTGGGCCAAGATTAAACATCACCTATTCTTGGACAAATAATCAAACTTCTCCGGGTGTTGAAATTATTAAACCATTAGACATGGAACCCGTTTGGGATATAGTAAACGATAACATAACCGGTGATACAACCCCCTCTCTAGAATGGCAATCATCTACTGGTGACATAATGGAATACATGATGCAGTTATCCACAGATGAATTGTTCCGAGATATATCATTTGATTACGATAGTCAAAATAATGTTCCAGCATCTGGATTAATCTCTGAAAATTATACTTTTTCCACATCCAACCAACTAAACAAAGGACAGTCATATCACTGGAGAGTAAAACTAATCGATTCGGATGGCAGGGTAGGAGCCTGGCAGTATGCCTCATTTTTCATATCAACATTAGAATCAGAATGGTTAGGAGGAGATGTATTTAGATTTGTGATTAACAATTCTTTGGATCCCAACCTTGAATCAGTGCCTGGATTTAGGTACAGTTCCATTTCCGGTAGTTCTCCAAATACAAACTCATACGGCTATCCGTATCTGTATGTAGCAAACTCTTACAATGCATTATTAGGAATAGGGCTACAAAACTATCAACTTCCAGATTCTTATGCAGTAATATCTTCAAACCTCAACATTTCAGTATCATCGTCCTCGGGAAGTCCTTTTGACGTGGGTATTTGGGAATTAGCAGACAATAATTGGAGCGAACAAGAGGTGACCTGGCTTGAATCATCCAACGGTGTGCCTTGGAATTCACCAGGCGCATCGTCAAGTGTCGATAGGGTTGGTTTGTTGACAAATTTTTCTGTTGCATCAAATTGCTGTAGTCAAATTAACGTAACAAGCGCAGTGCAGAATTCAATGAGAGATGGAAATAGTGTGAGTTTCTTGTTCGAATTAATGCCGGATGCCTCTTCTTCATCCAATGTGCTGTTCAATTCACCATTGAATCAAAACTTGCAACTCCAGCCAGAATTAGAGATAATTTTCACATTGGGTTCCAATCAAAAACCCATTCCTCCTAGTGCCCTAAGCCCGTCTAATGGTGAATGGATTTACAAGAACAACTCAACTCTTGAGTCTGCGTCAATAGAAAATCTGACTTGGGCACACAACAACCCTATGCCTGTGATTGGCTGGGCGTTAGAAATAGATTCAACCGATACTTTCAATTCTATTGACAAGCGAACTATGGTTTCGTGGAATGATATCGGTTTTGATGTTAACCAGTGTGTGTATGAACTTCAAACACCGTTAGATGTGGGAGAACGCTGGTATTGGAGAGTCAGAGGTCTATCAAACAGTTACCAATTAGGTGATTGGTCACAAGTATACACCTTTTACCAACCAGACTTCAATTACAACATGATTTCAAGTAATTCATTCTCTACGGAATATCACCATGGTAGTGCATTTTCAAATGAAGTTTTGCCGAATTTTATCGACACAGCAATCACTGACAGTAATTCAGCATCGAGCAACTCAGCAATTTATGATAATGTCTTAGATGTAGGTATGCTGGCTGATGGAACTAATTCTTCAATTCTTATTTCTATTCCAATGACTTCAGACATGGTTCCCGATAACGCTACGGTAATGTCAGCAACATTATCTTTGGAACATTATAGTATCTTTGGCTCTAGTATTCGCCTTGGTGTGCGGAAGGTAATCGTGCCATGGGATGATAGTGCTTCTAATTTACAGTTTAACTCAACCAATACTTGGAATCGACTCGGAGGCAGAGGTATTGGGACTGACATATCACGTCCTTATGACATAATTATGTCTCAATCAGGAACTAACGATTGGGATATTACCGAGATTGCACAATCTGCTATTGCTCAAGGTGAGAGCTCCCTGTCTCTGATGATATACAGTGATTCAGATCAAATCGGCGATGTCGCTAAATTTTACTCTTCAGAAAATTCTCAATTAAAACCCAAGATTAACCTGACTTGGGTCGAAGGACAGAGAACTATCGGGGCTGAAACTGCCGAAGCAATAACACCAATCGATGGTCAAATTTATTTCAATCAAACATCACATGCTGTCCTACCCGAAACTAGACCAGAGTTCTCATGGGCCTTGCCTTCAACTAGTTCTATCAATGCTGATGCATGGAGAATTTTCGTTCAACTCGACAATGATAATGATATGGAAGGAGAATTAATTTTTGATTCAAGACTCGAACCGCACTTGTTTGATCTTAATACATCATCATTTGTTCCTGACCAAGACATAGATTTCAACACCGAAATAACTTGGATGGTTCAACCGATAGAGTCCGGAGTGTACGGTAAAAGAAGTAATTCTTCAACATACTTGATACCGATACAAATGGGTCAAGAGTTGTCTTCTATTAGCGCAAGTCTAACCATTCAAGACGGTAGTATGTACCCTCAATTAAATTATCCTTCATCAACGACTGATATCTATCTTGATGAAGGAACTCCATATCAAAGTGATGATTCAACAGGTCTGAGAATTGGTAATAGCTCCACATTGAATGTTAATCGGTCTGCTTCAACTTCAATCATAAGTTTTAATTTCTCAAACCTAAATCTACCAAGTGTTTATGAGATAACTAATGCAGAATTGAAGTTAACTGCTCTAAGCGGCTCTGGTGATGTCGATATCTCCGCTTCTAGAATGTTGACAGAATGGGATGAAAACTCTACTTGGGAAAACGCAACTGTAGGTCAGCAATGGCTCAGCAGTGGTGCACTCAGAGGAGCAGATTCTGAATTACCGGATTCAATGATTTTTGTCGACACAGTAGGAGAACATGTTTGGAATGTAACAAGAATCGTTCAAATGACAATTGCTTCAAACCAAGACACTGCAAACATATTACTTCAGCCAGAAATTATCAACTCAGTTGGAGGTGCGGTTAATGGAAATTATTTGTTTGCTGATAGTGAACATCCAATCATTAACCTACGTCCTAAGTTAGTTATCGAATATCAAACGACTCAACCTTGGTTACCTCCGTCAATCTCCCAAATCAATCCATCAAATAATTCAATATTATGGAACCAATCATCTGCAATGTTGTCAGGTGCCGAATATGTGAATTTTGAGATTTCTCAACCAATATCTAATCACACTAGTATAACTCTGTGTCACGGGAATGAGATAAGGTGGTTATCATGCATAAATAACACAGCAATTAATCAAGATTATACATGGGATCCAAACCAAAATATCTTCAATTATTCAGACATAAATAGTATCATTTCGGATACAAGCGACCAATGGCAATACTGGCGAGTTAGGGTCGATCAAGGCCATCGACTCGGAACTTACTCTCCATTATTCCAGTATAGGGTCCCTACCACCCAATCAGCATTTGACGGAATTGAAAATTATACATTGGAACTTTCAAGAGGTTCGGTATTTGAGACAACTGGGGATGTCCCTAATGTAAGTGATTCTTCGACAGATTCCAATATTAACCAAAACCTCGGAGACTCACCATTTTTGGGTATTGGTACAGATCAGGCTACAGGTGGTGTGTTTGAAACTTATTTCGAATACGATTTTTCCGACCTGTACTTCATACCTACGGCTACACCAATCTCCATGGAATTGGAATTAGATTTGGATGTAAACTCAATCGGCCAAAGTCCTATGTCAATTGCATTATTTGTGTGCGATTCATTCGATGAAAACACCATAACTAACACAAACAAACCATCCTGTGCAACTTCAGAATTATCACGTACTACTCTCGATTCAAGCAGTTCCGGAATAATAGAATGGGACTTGTTGAATCTTGGTCAGAACAACTTCTTTACCAGCAATTATTCGATGTCATTCAAACTCACTGCTGTTGCGGGACAATCAAATTTTGTTCAATTCCACTCTTCCGAGACATTAACAGGTGTGAAACCGAATTTGAGATTAATCTATATCAATAATTTTAATTTAAACACACCTCCAAATCAGCCGACTTTGATTTCTCCTACAGATGGCACAATACTCTACAATAGTAGCACAATGCCGGTATCCAGCTCTGATTCAGTTGAACTCCAATGGGTGACTCTTCCTTCAGCAACATCTTACAAGTTGTATGTAAAATCCGAATCAGGTGTTAGTATTTTTGATTCGTTATTTGACCCTGGTTTTTTGGGTAGCTCATATAATACCACGATATTAGAAAAAGGTGAGTCTTACGAGTGGTGGGTCCAAGGTTACAATCAATCCATACCCGGGCCTTCATCAAACCGGTGGATGTTTTCTTTGGGTGATCCTGACCATAACGATAACAATGATGGAACCCTTTCGTATAACTTCAGTGATTCAAGTGAAATCATTGATATTGGCCATCCAAATGTCAGGGATATGTGGATAACAGACGCCTTCCCAGGAACCAATTATGGTAATTCTCAGACCCTCGAAATCGGCGGCGGTTGTCAAAACACTGCAGGTTCGGTTTGTGCAGCAATTATTTCAGTTGATTCAAGTCAATTACCACTTGATAGTAACACCCAAAATATTCACTCGATAAATTTAGAATTTCAAGTAGATGGATGGGATTTAACTGGTGGAGCATATCAAGTTGAATTTTCAGTGCATGAGTTATTATTCTCAGGCTGGGATGAAATGTCTTTGACATGGAATAACACTGGTACCAATCCCGGACTACAACCAGGAGTTGACTATGTATCCCAGCCTATTGACGTTAAGTCTTACACTACTACAGATCAAATATTATCTTTCGAGGTTGCTCAAGATGTTGATTCCATTGGTGATGTAATGACATACCTTATCAGAGGTACACCAATAAGTACTGGAGGCAATTTTGATGGATTTGTATCTGTTTTCTCTAGCGAAGCTATCCAGTCTAAAAGGCAACCTGCTTGGTCTCTAACCCACACAAATGTGGCAAGTTTGAACATATCAACACAGACTAATATCTTCGATGCAGACGGTACTTACACCTTCAACATTGATGGTTATGACTCAAACGGGCAAATTATTGCTAGTGATTTCCAAGCCGGTGCTGAGATAGAATGGGAAACAACCTCTGGGTCAATCACTTCAATTGGTACAACAATAGCAAGTCTATCTCCGACTACCTCTGGAATTCACACAATAACTGGATGCTTTGGTGTAATATGCACTGACTATATCATGCAAATCGACCCCGGGATGCCCGTAGAAATCCAAGCATCATTTAGTCAAACATCTGATTTGGATTATATCGAAATGTCTGCAGATGATGATTTAGAAGTTTATTCTTATGCCATAGATCAACACGGAAACTTAGTCACCAGTGAAGTAATATCTTTTACATCGAGTAACGGAACCATAGACTCTAATGGTCTATTCACGCCTTATTCTGCTGGCCTTCATACAATAACCGCTGAATGGGTTTCAGGGCCAAACAGTCTTCAAGAAATACTCGAAGTAAATGTCTTACCAGGAACCCCTGTATTGATTGAAATCTCTGGTTGTGCTGATATTATCCAAGCAGACACTCAATGTGACTTATTCGGTTCTGCCTTCGACCAGTTCAATAATGTGGTTTGGTTCGATGAAGTAGGGTCTCTAACTGTTAATTTACCAAGTGGCGAGTTTTCTCCAGCAGTCATCCAGACACCTCATTCATTGCCTCCTGCAACTCAGGTTGCAATTGGAACTTATACCGGGGACTTAATTGGACAGTGGGAGATAAATTTCATTTCAGAGTTTAATTTAATGGCAAGTACATTTGTTAATGTTACCCATGGCGCGATAAGTGCATTTGAATTATCAAGTTCCAACTCTACGGTTACCGCAGATGATGTGCTGTATCTAAACACAACAAGAATAGATGTTCGTGGAAATCGCCTGGACGTCTTACTACCTGCAGAAAATTGGACTTCATATGCAGACGGTGATATTACCCTTGGTAATCCTGCCATTTGGTCACCGAAATTGCAAGGTACCAAGACAATAACCGCTACCTATGAAGGGTACACTGATACAATCACAGTATTTGTTCTTAGAGGAATCATCCACGAATTAGAGATTATCATAGGCGATGAGATATCTAACGATCAGACCTTTTCGATTACTACTGATCAAGAAGTTTCTGCTTCTATAAAAGGCAAAGATGTCAAGGGCAATCAGTGGATAATAAACGGAAACTGGTCATTTTTCCACCCGGAATTTTCAGATTTAGCAATCTTGAGCGATACCTACTCGCAACAGATTAGTTTTTCACCAACAATGGCCTCATCGATTCCTTACACTATCCATGTTGAGCATACAGAATTGAGCACCGTAATATCTGAGAAATTTACGGTATATGTATCAGTTGGCGATATAAATTATTTTGAAGTGATTGCAGTTGATAGTAATGGCTTCAACTTTGATGATTCTGAATTAAACCAGATAACATCTGACGACTTTGTTCAATTCAGTTATACAACTGAAGACAGCAATGGAAATAATATTCAGAATAGTCAACCGACATGGTTGCTAGAACAAATAGCAACAGGCCAAGTTACTGATATCTCAGATATTATGTTGCAAAACGGATTTGTTTGGCAGGCTTCCTTGGTTGGAGATTGGAAGATTTCAGTATATCTAATAAATGATAGAGGGTTTAACCTATCAACAGAATATGATATTTCAGTGATGTTTGGTATGCCAATAGACCTCATTGTGCAGCAGTCTGCTACAACTCAAGATGCAGGGGGCTTTATTGATTTACTAGTGACAGGAATTGATGCAGACGGTAATGAATTTCCTCAACCAGTAGCATGGCTTGAAAACAATGGTCCCTCTTTCAATATTAATGGTACTACAGAGGATGCATTCTATCGATTCAATGGAAGATCTGCTGGTAATTATACTATAAGCGCGGAATATCTGGGCCTCTCAAAATCTGTTTATGTTGATGTCTTCCCTCTTGGAGTTGTAAAGAATATAAAGTCTAATATTAGCACGACCCAGTTAGAACAGTTAGATTCTATAATTGTTGAAATTTCGGCGTACGATCAATATTGGAACGTTATTGCGGTGCCGAATTCAGCAAGAATTGATACAACAGATAGAGGCGATGTGAAATATCTAGGAGGCGGCGTGTGGGAACTTTCTACTCTAGATGAGGGAGAACATTCAGCAACTATTGTAATTGGTTCAATAACTGAGACTTTTACTTACAATGTGGAAGGCAACCTGGCAGGCTTCTTTGCTGCAGGTGGGCCGCTCTACTATGCTGGTGCCGGATTGGTTGGATTGATAGTGATTGCACTACTAGTCTTTGTCATCAGACTTTTACGTGGCGACGAGGATTATTACGATGAAGATGATGACGACGATTTTTACCAAGATTCCTCTGAAACGCCAACTAACAAAGATTTCTCTCAACCGAGGATTTCTCAAGCTCCAACAGTTCCTACCCCACCGGCTCAACCACCAACTCCTGAACCAGAGCCTGCAGTAGAGGAATCAACAGAAACCGGGGAAGAGGATACTAGTTGGATGGCTGATTATAGAGTCGATGAAGATGGAACAGAGTGGGGTCAAACAGAGGATGGCGTTTGGTACTACCGTGATACAGGTTCTGATGACTGGACTGAATGGACTGATTAAGTGGAAGTGAATCAATGTTGAGAAAACTGCTAACTGTTTGTATGATTGCACTGATGTTATTCAGTACAATGCCGATGAACATGGAAGCGGAAGAATTGTTCGATGAAAAGATTGTCAGCCCCAGTAGTTCAGCAGTTAGAGTGCAAATAACTTCACCAGTTTTCATTATTAGTGCAGATGAAGTTGTTACATTCTCCGCTAAATTATATGACTCGGTAAATAGCGAAGTGGCTGGAAACATAATTTGGTCATCCACAAATGGAACCATAACCAATGAAGGAACATTCTATCCATGGAATTCAGGCGTGATCACCATACAAGCAAGACATACCAATCTGACTGATGAATTCAACATCACTGTCACGCCGGGCATTGGGCAATCGATTGATATTTCGATTTCTACAGGTCAAGTTCTACAGAATAATGTACTTACTGCCAATCTTTTAGACGCGAGGGGTAATCCGAAGCCAACTGATCAGGCTGCTTGGAGTATTGATGGAGAATATTTTGGGCAGGGTAATCCTGTCTGGATTCCACTCGATATCGGGTTTTATCAATTAACTGCCAGATTATACCAAATGGAGGCTACAGCAATAGTTGAAGTTGTTGCAGGCTCTCCACATCAGTTCATTTTTGATGAAAATATTGTGGTCAGAAGCGGGTCGCCATTACAAATGAATCCGGTATTGGTAGACATAAACGGATATTCAATGGAGTCAAACCTTGCAGGTCCCCAACTTTGGTTTGTGGAAAATGGGAGCGTGAATAATACTGGATATTACTACGCATCTAATCCTGGAACATGGAATATAACTGTCTCTGCAGGGCCAATATCCGGAACTGGTACAATTCAGGTAATTCCTGCAGATGCGACAGCAGCCTCTCTTGCGATAATTCCTAACGAAGAAGTATACATTGCAGGCGAAAGATACGAGGTTGCTTCTTATCGTACCGATAATTTAGGTTTCTCAGGCTTCGTAACCCTTCCAATAACCAATTATAGCGTTAGTTCTGGGACCCTGAGCCAAGAAAATGGCAGAGTTTACTGGACTCCGATGACAATGGGCTCTCATACGGTTACTGTAGATGATTCGGGAATAATATCGACCGCTTCAGTAACGGTGACTCACGGTCTGGCTATGGATATTAAGGTCCAAATGTCACCGCAAAACCTTGCTGTTGGTCAGCAATCATCAGTCATCGTTCAGGCGTATGATTTAGCGGGAAACACTTGGAATGTTAACGGGTCTCTCGATGTATTAATTGGAAACGAAAGCGCTTTACAAGAACAAGGTGATTACTATATTCTCATCCCGGATGTTATCGGTGCATATGCGGTAACAGGTATCTGGTTCGATGAAGTCTCAGGCATATTGTTTGAGTCACAGTTAATCGAACAGGTAGGTTTTGGTGAACTTGCAAAGATTGAATTGAACGGACAAGGCGAGAAAATACCCATAGACCAACCATTTGATTTAGACCCAAGGTTCTTTGATTCCTATGGCAATCAACTCGAGGACATTTTTGTTAATTGGACAATCGATGGTGAAGATCAGACACTATCTATGTCACTGCTTGACTACAAATGGATACCAACAACAATCGGCAGTCATGAAATTCAAGCTAATGCTGCTGGGGTATTTTCCGTAGTTTCACTAACGGTATCGGCTGGCGATGCAAGGCAGATAATTACTAGTCAAGATTCAGGATTTGTTGTTCAATCGGGAGTGGAATTTGATATATTCATTGAAATTTCCGATTCACGAGGCAACCTTGCCCCAGCAGAAACAATCTCAACTAATCTCAATGAAACAATTGGTGAACTAACTCCATCAATTGCAGGAAGAGGTTATTGGACATTTGTTGGCAATGTGGCAGGAGAATATAGCTTGACATTCTTGCAGGATGAAGCAAAACATACTATTCAATTGATAGTAGAACCAGGCCAAGCAGTCCAAATTTTTGGAGAGATTGAAAACAGGGATTACAAGCAGGGCGACATAGCACTATTGCGGGTCTATGGCGTTGATGTAAACAATAACAAAGTTTCAGTAGAGCCTGAAAATACCACTATCAGTTGCACTTCAGGTTCTGATAAGCATATTATTTTGGACACTTGGGAGTTGGATATAACAAAATCAGGTCTAGATCGTTCATGTAGCATTACTTGGAATGGTTTGGTTACTCAAGCCTTCTTCGACGTAGAATCAGTATTGCTCGGTGGTGCAATCGGGTCCACAAACACAGCAATGTCGATTGCAGCGGTACTACTTGGACTCATTTTGGCTACCATGGTTGTACTGGTGCGTAGGGCAAGTTACGAGCCAGATGATGCAGAATGGTTTGACGAAGATGACTATGAGGATGACGAAGATGACTACTATGATGAGGATGATGAAGATGAAACTTCAGCAGCTGAAAGTTCTCCCCCACCTCAAGTTCCTCCGGCTGTACAACCAATTCAAAATACCCAACCAGTCGTCAACAAACCTTCACTTCCACCAAATGAAATAACCCGGTTATCAACGGAAGCAGGAAGGTTGGGAGTAATGCAAGCAATAGTTCCTAGTCAGCAAGGTGCCAGCGGATGGTATGTTGATGTAAGCGGTGAGATTCAATACTGGAATGTTGGTGCAGATGGTTCTTGGACTAGAGGTGCTTAACCACCAGACTATTCGCTCTCAGAATCAATACGGGCATTAGTGTAATTTTTCTCGCCATATATCTTGTAAGTCGAAAAGCCAAGAACAATTGCTGCGACTGCTCCGATCAGCGCTTTTTCTCCCATCAAATAAACCAATATCGCACCAGAGATAATGCCAAAAATCTGGATGAATGGGAATAACGGCGATTTGAATTTTGGTTTGTACCAGTCATGCTTGGGATTTTCTCCTCTCAGAACGATGACACACACATTCAGTGCTACTATTACCATAATTTGGAATCCCGATGCTAATTTAGCAACATCTTTGACAGGTAATGTGAGGATACAAATTCCCATGGCAACTCCTGTGAGGATTATTGACCACTGTGGGGTGCCAAATCGCACGTTGGTTTCGCTTAATGAGTCGGGTAAAAGACAGTCTTTGGCCATCCCGAACAAAAATCTTGACGCAGCAAGTAATCCTGAAAGTGCCCCAGAAATCATGGTCAAAAATGCTAACAGTGCCATTGCAATACCTATTTCAGTTGATGCAACTGCATCGACGAAGGCAAATATTGGATCTTCTCTTGGCTCTCCATTTGATGTTAACCACCATTCACCTTCAATTGAGCCCATCATAATGAATGTTACAATTACGTAAAGCAAGGTGATTAGCAGAAGCGAAATCAACATTCCATAGGGTAAATTCTTTTCAGGTTCCTTAATTTCTCCACCCAGGGCCCCAGCTTTGTATATTCCAGCGTACGCAACAAATACCAATGCAGCAGCCTCAGCAAGTAATACCGGGTCATTTTTAGAAACATCAAATGCACCATCAACAGGTCTTGAGAAATCAAAACTCGCTTCGAATAATTGCATGATACAGATTACCAGTATCAAAACCGTAGTCAGTGCTAGAACAGGAGTCTGAAATGCTTTGACTTTCTTGATGCCAAATATGTTTAGTATCGTGATTAGTGCCAGGGCAGACATTATTACGAATGTTGAATTTGTTTCAATATCGAGATAGTTCGTTACAGCGTACATGTATGCGGAAAATCCAATCAAGGCGAAAGCAGATTTCAACAAGAATGATGCCCATAACCCTAGACCGCTTATTGTTCCAACTAACGGTCCGAATGAGCGCTCGAGGTAGACATACGCGCCACCATTGTCGGGCATTGCAGAAGCTAATTCAGATTTGGACAGTGTGCCGGGTAGGAATACTAATCCAGCCAATAAGAATGCAAGCCAAATACCGGGCCCCATTACTGCTGCAGCAAACGATGGTAGAACAAACAATCCAGAACCAATACTTGCAGCAATCGTTACGATTATCACTCCCACCAGCGTTAGTGAACGCTTAATGGTCGATTTTACCTCAGTAACAACTCCGGAAATATCGCCTTTCAGCAATTTGTCGGCTGTTGATTTCACATCCACTTAATCATCTCCTGTATTATTGGATTACCGCATTATCGTAGGTTTAGTGCAGTATTTGGCCGGTAAACTCCGATAGTAGTTATTGATTACTATAGTTATATTGACTTTTCATCCGAATTCCGGTAATCAAATGCTGGCGATGACTTTCATCTCAACTGCGATCGGTGTAGGTAAGGCTCTTATTGCAAGTGTTGTTCTAGTTGGTCCTACTTTACCTAATGTTTCAGCCCATACCTCATTGTATCCTTGAAAATCTCGATCCATGTCAACTAAGAACGAAGTAACATCGAGTACCTTATCGATTGAAGACCCCGCTTCTTCAAGAATTCTGGTAATGTTGTCCACAACAGCTTGTGTTTGAGCTTTAATATCGTAATTTAGCGGATTGCCGTCTTGGTCATGAATTGGTCCACCGGGGATTTCATTGGTTCCTGGTTGTCTTGGACCAACGCCTGAAAGGTAAAGTAAGTCGCCCACTCTTCGAGCATGTGGATAAGCGCCAACTGGTTTGGGTGCTGAATCTGTATTAACTGAACCCTCAGCTTTTGTTGGTTCCCACAAAGCAGGTCCATTGGTTGTCTGAGTCGGTTCTTGGGCCTTATTGGTTGTATCTAAAACGCCTCTCTCGCCGGTAAAAACATCAACATTATCTTCATCGTATTCCTTGTCACCAAAACCAGATTCCGCTGGGTTGAGATTTACTACAGCACAACCAGCGCCATGAATCGCCTCGTAAGCAAGTACATTTCCAGTCAGATTGTTTCGGTTCTCGTTCATTGCAGAAAGCCACCACATTGGCTTGAAATTGACAACCTTTTGGACTCTAATTTGCTGTTGTATAGTTCTGGACAGTTGGCTTACATCTTCTAGTCTACCTTGGCCTAAGAATTCCAATATCTTGCGATTCCATTCATCGTCTTTCAATGAGTGGATTTTATCGTCTTTAGGGTCTATATGCTCGGTAAACATTCGATTTGACAATGACATTGCGGTTATTGCAACGGCCTTTCGGCCAGTTTTCTTCACTATGTCGCGACATGCTTTAGCAAGGACTGTAGTTTCACTACGGTCGGCATAAACATTAGATGAGACAATTACCGCAGGGATTTTGTTGTCAGGGTTTAGAAGCGTTAGTGCAACCACTGAACCCACGTCAATTGGGAATCCTTGGTAATTAACACATCTACTTTGCAAACCACGTGATATGTTTTCTGCGTTCCAAAGTTCGGCAAATTCTGCATCTATGTTGAATGAATAATTTATTGAACCTAGTTCATGAAAATCATGGTCTACCATTACCCATTCTGGATTAGGGTCTGAAATCAGCTGATGGCCGATAATGCTGGGCCAAGTAGTCGAGTAAATAATCAGTAAATCAGCGTCTGCATCACGGATGGTTTTTGCAGCATGATCGTAGGCTTGTCTTAATCTATTCCAACCCTCATTTTGTTCTGGAGCAAGTACTGTATGAGGGTGAACTGGAACAACAAAGGATTCAACAATCTCGCCGTTAGACAAATTCATGCCTCCTTGTGCTTGTATACTGGCCACTCAACTATGGCGTTACCAGTGCCAATGATTGTGCCATATCCATGAAGGATTGCAGGATAACTTGGTACTTCTAGGGTAGACAGCAGCCAAGTGAATGCCCCGCCATCAGTCTCTGCAATCGCTTGTTCAGTAAATTCTGGCATTTCATCAATTATTCTTTGGCATTGGCCAGATTTCATGTAATCAATAATCCGCATATCCCATAAGTGCATTGCATGACTAGTGATGTGTTCCTTACTCATATCTTCGGGGATTTCTGATTCGGTTGTGAAGTGTCGATGAGATAGTGAATTACTAGCAAGTACTACGACCCTTTTACCACTTTCCAAGATAGCCTCTCGAGTCACTCTGCCTAGTTCCATCATCATTTCTTGCATTACTTCAACAGAGTAGTACGCTCTTGATCTGTTGCTTGAAATCACTACCAATGGTTTGTCCCACTGTGGTCTAAACATGTGACCAGTAGTAATAGTTCCATAATCGACTCTAAAGTCAGGATTTGTCATCATTTTTACTGCTAAACCGGCATCCTGAGCCTTATCGTGTATTTGTTGAGCGAGTTCGACATCAACATTCATGTCGTAGTGATAGCGGAATAAGTTGGGGAAAATTGGGTCTACAGATAGACTTTGGAAATTCTCTAAACCAAGAAAATGAGTTCCTATATAGGTCTGCCAATGCGGTGATAGGATGACAATCGCATCATATTCAACCTCACTTAACGATTCTCTCAAGCGCTCATAACCCCATCTTAGTTGTTCCCAACCACCTTCAGCGACTGGCTCATTTTGTTCTGGGTTTTCTGCATAAACTAAGTGAGGAGGGTGGGGTGCTAGACACCCAGCAACTATCTCGCCTTGCGCCATGACTCATGCCATGACTAAGTTGCCTATATCATAAGCGGATAGAATATCAGGGCCCTAAGACTCAAACACCAGCGATGTTTGGGTTAATTATGGACGGGGATGAGTCGTATGATTCGACTTATGCTAGTTCATCTAATGATTCAGAATTAGACCGTCCCAAGGGCTTAGATTTTGATACTGGATTTAGGCACATTCTTGCTCCAGCCATTTTTGGCATGGTCGTCGGTATATTTTTCCAACAATACATTACTCCAGAATATAGTTGGCCATCACCACCTCAAGGTGCTATTTTGGCATCACTAGTTCTCTCACCAATACTTTACTTCACGTTGGTCAGAGATGAAGCATCAAGATGGTATGAATACAGTTTAGGTCTCGCATTACCCGGTTTGATTTTCTTTATCATTTGGTTCTCTGGATGGGGTGCATTGTTCTGTGGAGGATATGGTGCATTACTCCTGTGGGTTTGGATTTCAACGTCATGGGGAAGATATGAATTACCACCATTCAGGTATGGTGTTTGGCACGCATTTGCAGTCGACATAGGCTCTTTTTCAGGAGCTTTGTTAGCATACAGTATCGGATTATGATGTGTAACTTTCTGAATCGTTAGGGAACTCACCAGTTCTTACATCTTCACAATATTGCTTTATTGCACCATCTATCGATTCGGCAAGGTTGAGGTATCTGCGTAGGAATCTCGGAGAAAAATCCATTGTTATCCCGAGTAGGTCATGTAACACTAAGACTTGACCATCACAATCTGGTCCTGCTCCAATTCCGATGGTTGGAATGTTTATTGCATGACTAACCTTGTTTGCTAATTCCCGTGGAATCTTTTCCAAAACTATAGCAAAACATCCTGCTTCTTCGAGTATCTTTGCATCCTCAATTAGTTTTGCAGCCTCATCGTCTTCCTTTGCTCTGACGCTATAGGTGCCAAATTTGTATATTGACTGTGGTGTTAATCCGAGATGTCCCATTACCGGAATTCCAGCAGTTAAGATTCGCTTTATCGATTCAACGATTTCAGCACCTCCTTCTAATTTAACCGCATGTCCCTCTGCCTCTTTCATGATTCTAATCGCAGATTCTAATGCGATAGCAGAATTTCCCTGATATGTTCCAAACGGCATGTCGACGACAATCAATGCCCGGTCAACAGCGCGTTTCACACATTGTGCGTGGTATATCATGTGGTCGAGAGTCATTGGTACGGTGGTGACTTGTCCAGCCATAACGTTAGATGCCGAATCTCCCACAAGAATTACATCAACTCCACCATTATCTACCAGTTTGGCTAATGAGTAATCATAAGCGGTTAGCATGGTGATTTTCTCGCCTGCACGCTTCATTTCTTGTAGCGTATGTGTGGTGACCTTCTTGGCTTGACCGTGAACGGACATGGTAATACCACCGGCTGTTGAGTTTTGAAGGTCACTGTGAATGTAAATTTAATTACACATCCATTTCTGCTAAGAATCTAGTCAACTGAAGAAAAACTTCTTTCAAATCAGTGCATGAGAGTAATTGATACTTGTATTCAGGGTCGCTGATAGTTAATGCTGCTACAGCAAACATAGACGATGCGCTTTCATCGATTACCATCTCAGTTCGATCTTCAATCCAATCTTCAAGCGCCTCTTTTTCAATTTGTAAGATTCCACCAATCTTGTTCAAAATACCATTTAATGTGGCTTTTAATTCAGTTTGCTGGAAGTCAGATAACTCGTGCTCATCATCAAAAAACGTAACATCTGCAGAGAGGTATAATTTTGAGTGTTCTGCATCCTCGGGAATTCTCTCCAGTATAGTTTCTAAGTCGGGTAAAATTCCAGCTTCTGGGATTAAATCAGCCATTGATTCATCTTCAAATGGTGGTAATGCTGGTTCAATTACCCGGTCAACCTTGAATCTCCTTCGACCTACAAATTCAATGAAGTGGTTACTTCCTCTAGTCTCATGACTTATTATTTCTGCCTCACACCCAAACGTGCGGGGCCCATTCCAGCCGTTGTGATACACTAATGGGTCTGTCATTATCATTCCAAAGGGTTTGTCATCAAGTATACAGTCATCCAGCATTTGACGATAACGTGGCTCAAATATACGGAGACTTTGAATTTCCCCGGGAATTAATACCATTGGCAAAACAAATAATGGCAGATTACCGGTGTCTGTCATAAAACAAAATCTGTTGCTTTGCTTATCAAGATATGTTCATTCATCTTTTACACAGATATTGGTCAACTCAGAAAAGAAATTCAGCGACCAATCGCCACCTTCTCGGCCAACACCAGAGTTTTTCACTCCCCCAAATGGAGTCCTCAAATCTCTATGCAACCATGTATTTACCCACAAAATACCACTTTCAATTTTCTCCGCCAACAATTTTCCCCGAGTTAAATTCGAAGTCCAAACCGACCCTGCTAAACCATATTCAGTAATATTCGCCATTCGAACCGCTTCATCATCACCAGTAAATCGGTGGACGGTAGCAACTGGGCCAAAAATCTCCTCTGTGGCACATCTAGAATCAATTTTTAATGCTTCTACAATGGTAGGCTCGATGAAAGCACCATTTGAATTGGGTTCTGGAAGGATTATTCTAGCACCACCGCTGGCAATTTTACCGCCCTCTTGTTTGGCTAAATCGATGTATGCGAGTACTTTTTCCATGTGCGGGTGTGAGATTACTGAACCTATGTCTGTATTTTCATCAACCGGATTTCCTACTTTCATTGCTTTCACTTCTTTGATTAGTAGCGGCATAAATTCGTCATATATCTTGGAATCAATTAGAATTCTAGAGCCACAAAGGCACACTTGTCCAGAATTGGTAAAGGCTGCCCTAGCAGCACCTCTTGCAGCAGTAGGTAAATCAGCATCATCCAAGATAATCGTGGCATTTTTCCCACCTAATTCCAATGATAGTTTCTTGAACATTGGGGCGGCAGTTTGTGCTACTATTTTCCCAGTTGATGTGCCGCCGGTAAAGGATATTGCTTTGATCTGTGGATGTTCTAGAATTGCTTGCCCAGCACTTGGTCCAAGACCATGTATGACATTTATGACCCCAGGTGGTAAGTTAATCGATGTCAACACTTCACATAGTAAGTTTGCAGTAAGGGGAGTTAGTTCACTTGGTTTCGCTACGATGGTATTGCCCATGACTAAAGCAGGAGCAATTTTCCAAGTTAACAAGTATAATGGCAAATTCCACGGTGTAATAAGTCCAACAACTCCTACTGGCTTTCTAATAACATAATTAGTGGCATCAGCCATTTCGTATTTTTGGTCGACTAAATTTTCTGCATGCTTAGCGAAAAATTCGAAGTTGGTAATGCTACGGGACGCATCCACCCGCTTGGCTAGGGAAATCGGTTTTCCTGTGTCCATACTTTCAATCCTAGCGATATCGTCTTTGCGTGATTCTAACGCATTGGCGATTTTTTTAAGCCACTCTATACGTTCTTGTATCGACAAATCTGCCCATAACGGGAGTGCTTTTTGCGCTGCTTCAACTGCTGACTCGACATCCTTATTGGTAGAGCTTGGTATCCTTGTTGTGACTTTGCCCGTTGCTGGGTTGTGATTGTCGAGGTAAGTACCACTATGGGGGGCGATGAACTTCCCGCCAATGAAATTCTCAATTTGCAATTTCACACCTCGATATCATAAGTCCATCTGTCTTTATCGGGATCCCATTCGTCCCAAGTGTCTATTTTACTCAAGGAATCTAGGTACTTTTGTGGCACGATGCCTGGAACGATGAAGGCTTTCTGTCGATGTAATGGATATGGGTTGCGTAAATCAATACCTAGGACACCTAATACCGATCTAGCAACGTACCAAGTAGCTTGGGAATTCCATCCATGAGCGATTTTGATAACAATTCCCAATCCTTTTGGATAATCTGGGTGTTCAATGGCTAGGCCAAGTAATCCATCAGCACCTTCCTTAGCAATCACCTTTCCTTGACCAGCTTTCAGTATTGTCGAATCTAATCTATTGAATCCACCGACAAGGTCAGGGTGTCGAACCATGGCTTCCCAAATCCAATCATCATCTTTATCTCTGACTAAGCCCGCATAAATTTGGGCTAGTTCAGCGACTGTGTTGGATGTCGTGGGTAATCCACAACCATCTTTGGCAACTCGCAAAGGTTTCCAATCTTCTCCAAGATATGTGCGAATTTGCTCCATGTAAGCCTTGAAGACTTGGTGATTGGGTAGGGTATAACCTGCACGATTCCACCCTTTCTTTCTGCAGCCGTGAAGAATGGCAGAATGTTCTCCAGAGCAAGTGTGATACCATCTCCTTGGACGGCGTACTTGTCTGCCAAATTGTATCAATGGAACATCCAATGGAGTAAGCATTAGTGGCCATTCTTCTTCAGAGAGCAATGATTGTGCAGTAGCAACATGTTCAGTATCTCCGTTGTGTGACGCGACTGAAATTGCTCTTTGTTCCCATGTAGCATCTTCTAATTCTTTGGTGAAGGCTTTTAGCATAAACGGTTTCATCATTGAGCGTCCATAGCAAAGCACGTTTCCTCCGAATGAATGTATCACTTCGTCTCCATGAGCCCATGCTACTGCCCCATGAATTGTCGTTTCAGATACACCATTTCTCCGGTAATCTACTAATGGTTCCCAATCCACTTCTCGACCTGTGGAGATACCCTCCACTGTTTCTCCAAGTGATGATTCAGGAAACATGGAACTACCTGGCTTCCCTTCGCGAACAGCAGAAGGCATTCCTCTCTTGCTCATTGTTTAGCCTCCAGCATCTTCTCAACTAACGGTACAACCTTGGTCATGTATGCAGTCATATTTCGACAAACACGGTCAGAGTCATGGTTGAAGAAGTCGAACCATGCCATGATGGTGTCTTGCGAATGGAATCTGTCCACTATTTGTTCAGCTATTTCAAGAGGGTTGCCGATCAAAGCATTATTTGCAGCCTTCGATACTTTATCAGGGTCGATTGTGCCTTCGAGTGCATTCCAGTATGCTTGCAAGGCTTGTTCGGCCTCAATATTTGCCGCTTCACTCCTTTGTTCATTGGTTAAATCGGCCTCATCATTGATGAATACGAAACTGGTTCTAGGCATGTAACCTCTTTGCCAATCACCACCATCAAAATGGTAATGCTCAGCCATTCTTTTGTGGGTTGCATCAATAACTTCTGGTGAAGTGATTGAAAGGTTTAACACCCTAACAGGGAGAATAGTATTGACAAATTCTTGCGCCTTTGGATCATGGGTTCCCGCGACAAGTTGTAATTGCTCGCGTTTCCAATGTTTTGGGATAATTGATATATCTTCAAATTCATAACGATTTGGAATAGTAATACAATCAGCATCCTTTTCTCCATTATGTGCTAAATATGCCTCCTGCACGGCTGTCCAATCCTCATCGCTACGGAAATTATCCCTAGTCAGGATAGTTTTACGGATTTGGTTGCTGGATATGATTTCCCCTTTGAGTAACCGGAGGAATATTTCACTTGCTTCAAGGAATATTTGTCCCCGGAGAGCCTTCCATGCAGCATTTTCCCAAGAATTCCTGGGTGTGATGCCGTATGGTCTCGCCATAAATTCAAATCTTCCTGCGCTAAAACCAACATACAATTTCCGGTTCTCATCCATCATTGACAAAAATTGTACGGTATTCGCTATTCGTTCTGCTTGAGCAATCGGTCCGCCACTCGCTAGAATACTAACAACCGCAGATCCGATGTCTATGTTATTGGTTTGGCGGAAACTCTCCATCGCAAGTTGTGGAAAGTCAGTACAAAGTCCAACTTCTCCTTGCCAATGTGGTACGACTGGCATTGAATTTGATTTTTGGGTTTCAGTAGAAAGGTGCGCCTGAGCAATCCATCCAATGCCGAAGCCTAACTTATCTGCATGCTTGAGTTGCTGAAAATAATTTTCAAACATTTGTTTCTCTGAAGGAGTCACACCATTAACATCTGGTGTTTGACTTATTGAGAAGAAAATGTCATGTTTCATGGCTTGCCACTGGCCATGCGAGTAGTTCTTAGGACATAATCGATGTGGCTGATTATTCTTCTTCACTTGGCCCAGATAATTTAGTCAATGCATCCAAACGTTCTCGGATTTGAGTCGGTGCAGGTAGGCCAAATGCAATGAAGGAATGCAAGCAGTCAGATAAATGGAGCATTGCAGTTTGATAATCACCCTGAATTTCTGCTATGTCTGCAAGCCCCCATCGAGCAACAAATTGCCCGGAAACATCCTCCAAGTCGTTAGACAATTCGAGTGATTGCTTGTACAAATCAATTGCCGCATCAAAGGTGCCTAGTGTTGCCTGGGTGTGAGCGACGTCAGCCAGTGATTCCATCAAACCTTCTTGGTCACCAATGGTGGTTAAAATCTCTAACCTCCTTGTTCCATGGACTAGTGCAGAATCGTGCTTATTTTGGCGTTTATCACATGCCTCTAAAACTGCTAAACTGTAAACTATACCTGCTTGGTCTTCAATCTGTTCTCTTATTCTCATTGATCGAGTGGTAAAAATGTGACAATCCTCGAATTGTTCAGTACCTAGGTACATCAGGCCCACATGATGAAGTACTGCGGCGGCAAGTGGTTCACCTTTACTCGTTTTTTCTGCTACAGCAGCAAGTTCAACGAACTCGTCGATTGGAGAATTAGCATATCTTAAAGTTTCAAATTTAACCCATCCGGATTCTAATTCATCGACAGCAGACAATTCTGCATGCTTTAATAACCGGTCAACCAAATCTAAGTTATCTAGTTCTTCAGCTAATGGAATCAATCGAAGTGCCAAGGGTGCATTGACATTTTCCATGGCACCTCCTTCTGTAAGCATGGCGATTATTTTCTCAGCCTGCTCAACACTCACTTCTCCGTTCATGACTGTGCCATTTCCCCCTCATGAATAACCTCTTCCAAGGTGATTTACAAAAAATATTGATAACTCAAACGGATGTGGCGCCAGTATGGGTTCTATGGATGGCTACTTACAGGCATTGAGCCTTGTAGCAATTTTAATCCTTGCTCCAATGACAATTCATTTGATAGTCCACAAGGACGATAATACAGTTTTTGTATTTGTTGAGACAGAGCCAGAAGATAATGACGATGAAATTGAAGGGCGAGATATACCACAATTAAACCGTTCTGAAGTAGCCAGAATCGCAACCTTCAACATCAAAGTCTTTGGTAAAACCAAAATGGGTAAGCCCGAGGTAGTTAGCCAATTAGTTGATACTGTATTGCAGTATGATTTGGTGGCCGTTCAAGAGATAAAAGATATTGATCAAACAGTTCCATATGATTTCTTAGATGAATTAAACAATGCTTCAGGAGATACTTGGAATATGTCATTAAGTCCACGCAGTGGCATGCAGGAAGACGACCAATCCTCGCAAGAACAGTATGTGTATTACTTCAATACTAGTGTGTTTAGAGAAATAGGTGAAGGATTTCTGTATAATGATACTGATAACGATTATTTTCAAAGAGAACCATATATTGCAAGTTTCGAGTTACTAAATGAGAGCGGCAACAGTTCGGGATTTGATTTCACTCTATTCACCATTCATACTAAACCAGCATTGGCTTTAGAAGAAATTAATTCGTTACATTCAGTAGTTGAAAGCTATCGAGAAAACAACTCAGCAGAGGCCGATTTAATCGTTCTCGGTGATTTCAATGCTGATTGCAGTTACGCTAATTCACAAGAATTGTGGGAGTCGCCAATGAGATTGCCCCAATACAAGTGGTTAGTCAATGATCTTGCTGATACAACTGTATCTTCCACCGATTGTGCATATGACCGTATTGTCACTCTTGATGACTTAGGAGGTAGATTAGTCGGCTCTTGGGGTATTGATACATCAATTGATAATACGAGTGTCTCAGACCACTACCCTGTTTGGTTCGACCTATATCGCTGAACTCTAGATTCCTCGCAGCCTTCCGCCATCAACAGCCAGTGAAACGCCACGTATCGCTCCAGATGCAGGTAGTGCCAAGAAGGTAATCGCTGAGGCAGTCTCAAGCGGGTCAACTAACCGTTGAATTGGGACTTGACCCATCCATGCATCATGAATCTCATCGATTGACTTGCCCGTTTTTTGATTTATTGAGTTGGCTAAACTTCCTAATCTTTCAGTGTCGGTAAATCCAGGTAGAACATTGTTGATTGTAATACAGGGTGGTAACTCTCTAGATAATGATTTAGCCCAACTAGCCATTGCTCCACGAAGAGTGTTTGAGAGGCCTAAATTAGGAATAGGTTCCTTTACAGAGGTGGAAATAATTTGAATTATTCTACCGAACCCTTCTGCCTCCATTCCTGGTGCCAGTTTTTTAGTAATTTGATGAGATGCATGCAGGTGTCTAGTGAATGGTGCGTGAAAATCTACTACTGAATTACTCAGTAGTGGCCCACCCGGTGGTCCTCCGGAGTTGTTCACAAGAATATGAACCGGTCCGAGTTCTGCAATTACTTCATCAATTAGTCTGTCTATCGTCGCAAGGTCTTCCAAGTCTATGCTTTTGATGATAATTTTTCCAGTTGAATGTTCCTCTACATCATTTGCCACTTTTTGTAGTGAAACCAAATTTCTTGCACATAAAGTTACATTAGCACCAGCCATTGCCATCATCTTGGCAGTTGCAGCACCAATTCCTTTACTGGCACCGAATATCATTGCATGTTTACCACTTAATGCAGTTCGAGAGAACGGGAAATCATTGTTCAGCAAGTCCATGACACACCCAGTAGGTCATATGACATATTATTATGCCATCACAACCAGTCAAGAATTGCATTCAATTCTACCAGCCAATCATCACTGGCAACATCAATGATTGAGTAATGGTCACCGGGCAACCAGACTTTTTGCACATCAGCACCCTTGGCTTTCATTATTCTGGCATAGTTTTCGGATTGTGAGATTGGTACTTCATCATCCTCTTCTCCGTGAATTAACAACACAGGTGAAACCGGAGGATTATCAACCGGATTCAAATTTGACCATAGTTGTGGGTTTTCCTCAGGAGTTATCCCTATCCATCGTCTGATTGCATCACCATCATCTGATAATTTTGCGTGGTCAGCGCCGACTAGGTCCGTGATGGGTGCCTGGGCTACTGCTAGCCAAGGCTTTCTCTCAGCCTTAGCAGCAAGCAAGAGGGCTAATTGACCCCCGGCTGAATGGCCCATGACCATTGAACGCATTATGTCAATTCCAGGCAGTAAGGCGAGTTGACCCCAGGCACGTAAAACATCAGATAATGTGTCCATCCAAACACCTTCCTCGCTTCCACTCCATCGTTTGAATTCAATATTCCATGCTGCAACTCCGGCTTCTGCGAGATCTTCTGCGATTGGTTTCATCAATTCTAGACCATATTTGTCTTTCCAAAAACCTCCGTGAATCAACATTACACATGGTATGCCATGCTCAGAAATGAACGGTGAATCATCATCAGGCATGTACAAGTCTGCGAACTGCCATTCTTCTGCACCCCACTGCATTCGGTCAACAGCCATGATGTTTCGACTTCGTTGTGACCTATCATGCTTGCTAATCTCATGGCATTTTATAACGGGCAGGACTTTGGGTTCTAAATATGAGAAATGTACTTGATATTGAATTCTATGATATGGACGGAGATACCCAGACGCTCAGAGAATTAGGTGACGCAACTACGGAAAATTGGCTAGTAGTGAATGTTGCTAGTGCTTGCGGCTTGACCAGACATTATTCCGGTCTTCAAGATGTTTCGACGAAAGATGGTGTAACGGTTGTAGGCTTTCCATGCAATCAATTTGCAGGTCAAGAACCGGGTACTCATGAGGAAATATGCCAATTCACCAGCGAAAGATACGGTGTAACTTTCCCGTTAATGGCGAAAGTTGAGGTTAATGGAGCCAACCAAGCGGAGTTATTTCATGTTCTAGCTGAAGTCACAGGTGCGGATGGTCATGAAGGTCCAATAAGGTGGAATTTCGAGAAGTTCTTAATTGACTCTAATGGTAATGTTACTCGCTATGCTCCACAAACTCTGGCAGAAGATATCCTTTGATTGAAACAATCGTTTATACCGTGTACGCCAATCAGGAAACATGGTAGATTGGAATATTGGTGATGATACGCCTTCAGTTAAAGAACAACCCAAACGTAAACCACGTCACAATAACTCAACAAGCAAAATCAGGCCAGTAGGCTTGAGGAAATCAAAACCACTGGTCTCCAGTTCGAATAAGCACCTGTTACATTCAGGCAATAAGCGATACAAGCAGAAGACCGTGACTATTAGAAAGGCTAAGAGAGACTCAATCGGAAATGTACTTACTTCATGAATTACAAACTCTTGGCTAAACGCACAAATGTATGAACCACACTCCAAAATCACTATATCAGTATGTACCTATAGGCGAATGATAATATGAGAGTAAAGGCATTTACCATATTCTTGACGCTTACCTTAGTATTGGCGTTGACAATCCCTTTGTCACAAGGAAATTCTTCGGGCAAACACAATTCAGGTTCATCAGGTTGTAGTTGTCACGGTGGGTCAAGTAGCTCAATCTCAGCGACTGAGAATTTCCCGGCTGAATATGATCCATCCAGTTCAGGGTACAGTATCACTATCGGATTTTCTGGTGGTGCTGGGGGCTCAGGCGCCGGTTTCTCATTACAAGTCAACAAAGGTACTCTATCTGGTCCCGGATCAAATATGCAGATAAGCGGTAGCAGTGCAACTCACTCAGGAAGCGGTGGCACAAGTTGGACATTCACATGGACTCCTCCGGCGACAGGAAGTGGCGATGTCACGGTAAATTTGGCTATTCTAAACGCCAATAGAAATGGTGGAACTAGTGGTGATGTTTGGTCTAAAACAACTTTTACAATTCCAGAATTGGTGGCAACTGATACAGATGGCGATGGAGTTCCAGATTCTAGTGATGCTTTCCCCAATGACCCGAACGAATGGGATGATAGTGATGGTGATGGCGTAGGGGACAATTCCGATGCGTTCCCAAATGATGCCTCAGAGACACAAGATTCAGATGGCGACGGCGTGGGTGATAATTCAGACTGGGCGCCTTTTGATAGTACAGAAACAGCAGACTCCGATGATGATGGTGTCGGTGATAACTCCGATGCTTTCCCCAATGATGCTTCTGAAACTGAGGACACAGATGGTGATGGCGTGGGTGATAATTCAGACTGGGCACCAGAAGATGGATCAGAGTCTGCTGATAGTGATTCTGATGGCGTAGGCGATAATGCCGATGCCTTCCCCAACGATGCTTCTGAGACAGTTGACACAGACAGCGATGGTGTAGGTGACAATTCAGATTGGGCGCCCAATGATCCCTCCGAATCAGCCGATACCGATTCAGATGGAGTGGGAGATAACGCAGATGCGTTTCCAGAAGATGCCTCTGAAACAGTTGATACCGACGGCGACGGTGTTGGTGACAATTCTGATTGGGCACCTAATGATGACTCAGAATCAGCCGATACGGATTCAGATGGAGTGGGTGATAACGCAGATGCTTTCCCAGAAGATGCAACAGAAACTGCTGATGCTGATAATGACGGGGTTGGAGATAACGCAGATGCTTTCCCTACCGATGCTACGGAAACAGTCGACTCAGATGAAGACGGTGTAGGCGACAATTCCGACTGGGCGCCAAATGACGCCTCAGAATCCGCAGACAGTGACGGGGATGGAGTAGGTGATAATGCCGATGCATTCCCCGACGATGATAGTGAGACAATAGACTCAGACCTTGACGGGGTTGGAGATAATGCAGATGCTTTTGATAATGACCCAACTGAAACCACTGACTCCGATTTAGATGGAGTGGGTGATAATGCCGATGCTTTTGATGACGATCCAACTGAAACCATTGACTCTGATTCAGATGGAGTGGGTGACAATGCTGATGCTTTTGATAATGACCCTACAGAAACTACAGATTCTGATGGCGATGGAGTAGGGAATAATGCCGATGCTTTTGATGACGACCCCACAGAAACCATAGATTCAGATGGCGATGGAGTTGGCGACAATGCGGATTGGGCACCAAATGATGCCAGTGAAACACTAGATTCTGATGGCGATGGTGTAGGGAATAATGCCGACGCGTTTGATAGCGACCCCACAGAAACCATAGATTCAGATGGCGATGGAGTTGGCGACAATGCGGATTGGGCACCAAATGATGCCAATGAGACAGTAGATTCGGATGCAGATGGTGTAGGTGACAATGCTGATGCTTTCCCCAATGATGATACTGAATCTTTAGATTCCGACGGCGACGGAGTAGGCGATAATGCCCAAGCCATTGCAGAAGCAGCTGCAGCTAAGCAAGAGGCTGAGGATGAAAAGCGTAGAAATCTAATCATCATTGGAGTAGTCTCGGTAATAATAGTCGGTTTAGCCGTTGGTCTAATCCTCAAAAGAAGAGGAGGCGGTGGAGATGAATCTGTAAAAGATTACAGTCATGCATCAAATGGTGGACCATCGCAAAGCCAAGTGGCAAATACTCCAAATCAATTACAAATTGTCAATCAGTGGAAAGATGAATCTGGGTACACATGGCGCAAAATGAGTGATGGAACTCACCATTACTGGGACGGCTCACAGTGGATTAAACATAGTTAATCTCTAAGGACTTACTCGCTTTCTATCTCTCGGGAATAGTACAGTCTCTCTAACGTTTTTTGCCCCAGTTAACTTCATCAAGATCCTCTCTACACCAAGACCCCAACCAGCGTGAGGTGGGACTCCATGCCTAAATCCAGCAACGTAAAATTCAAACTCTTCAGGATCTAAATCCATCTTCTTTAAATTATCAATTAGGACATCCATACGGTGTTCACGCTGCCCCCCGGAAGTTAATTCATCTCTGCCAAAGTTCAAGTCAAAGCCACGGCTTAATTGATCACCGGTTGAGCCATCTTCTCCTTCAACATGGTGTATGTAGAACGGTTTCAATGCCATAGGCCAGCGCGGTAAGAAGTAAAATTGTGGTAAATCTTCTGCTAACAGGTCAGAATTTTCTGCATCGATATCATCGCCCCATTCTATCTTTCCACCTTTTTCTTTGATAATTCTAATAGCGTCACAGTATGAGACTCTTGGGAATGGTAGTTCTGGAACGATTACTTCAACAGGTTCTTCTCCCTTACTTGTACGATATTCGTTAATGGTTGCAATGTATGATTTTGATTCTTCATCGTTGGCGACAGATTGCCACATGTGATGAATCATTCGTTCAAGTACACCCATCACATCATCATCAGTTGCCCATGAACACTCGATATCAAAGGAGATAAACTCATTCAGATGTCTGTATGTATCATGCTTTTCTGCTCTAAATGCAGGTCCAATTTCAAACACTCTTTCTAAACCACCAGACATGCAAAGTTGCTTGAAAAGTTGAGGAGATTGGTTGAGGAATGCTGGTGTGTCAAAATACTGCATTGGGAATAGGTCTGTTCCACCCTCGGTGGCAGTTGCCACAATTTTTGGAGTATGAGTTTCAAAAAATCCTTCATTGATTAGCGCTTCTCTTCCGTATTGTAGAATCTTCCCTCGCAGCCTAAACATTGCTGCTATGTGGGCGCGTCTCAGGTCCAAAAATCGGTTGTCTAGCCTGGTATCAAGTTCTACATGTACCGTATCTGTTACTCCAAGAGGCAAGGGTGCTTCTGCTTTTGCAATAACAACAACTGAATTAGCGATAACTTCGTACGCTGGCGGCGGTGGAGTTTCTCCTTCTTTCAGTTTTGGAGGTCGCTTCTGTGATACCTTGCCAGTGAATTGGAGAGTTGATTCACGCGTCATTCTTTGAACCATGTCCAATGATTCCTCACCTACATTGTCGCCTTTAAGGAAGATTTGGGTTTTGCCAGTGCCATCTCGCAGATCTACAAAGCAAATCGCTCCTTTGCCTCGATTGGCTTCCATGAAACCAGCAACTGTAACCTCGCTATCGATTAAATCCGCACCATTGGCTTGTATTTCTCCTAATGTGTGTGTGCGATAATGGGTCGGCACATAGTTGCTCATGGACATGCGGGAATAGAGGTAGGTCATCAAAGGTTCGCTACATGTTGTAATAATGAATAAACACTTATTTGCCAAATTATGACTTTTAGGAATATTTTGGCATGAGACTTTACGATTCATTCATAAAGGGTATGATGTCGCCATGAGCCATGAGTGAAGTATTATTTTCATCAGAATCAGTTACTAGTGGCCATCCTGATAAATTGTGTGACGCAATTTCGGATGCAATTGTTGACGCATGCCTAGCAATAGACAGCAATGCAAGAGTTGCTGTTGAAACATGTGTAAAAGGTAAGGAAGAGAGGGGGCTTATCGTTTTAGCTGGAGAGGTGTCGCTCGATGGAGATGTACCCGATTACGAAACTATCGCTAGGCAAGCGGGAGCCAAAATAGGTTACACCTCTCACGCAATCGGCATGGATGCCACAGATCCAGTGGTTTGCGAGGTCCAAGTTCATATCACGACTCAGTCGGCTAATATTGCTCAAGGCGTCAACAAAGATGGTCTTGACCAAGGTGCTGGTGACCAAGGCATGATGTTTGGTTATGCTTGCATGGAAACTGAAGCATATGATAGCCTCAAAGGAAGATATTTCCCTCTCGCAGCGGCTTTATCTCAGAGATTATCCAGACGACTAACTACCGTTAGAGAACAGGGCATTTTACCGTGGTCAAGGCCAGATGGTAAATCACAAGTTACGGTACAATACAACGATAGCGGTGATATTGAAAAAGTCCACACAGTGGTTATTGCTATACAACATGCTGATGATTTGAAAAATCAATTTGATGGTTCGGAGGAGCAAGAATTAGCTTATGTGGTGCAACAGATAAAAGAACACGTTGTAGAATATTCAATACCTTCAGAACTACTTTCTGATGGCTACAAATTGGTAGTCAATGGTACTGGACGATTCGCAGACCCAGGCGGACCTTATGCAGATGCAGGGCTCACAGGCAGGAAAATCATTGTCGATACTTATGGTGGTATGGGTCGGCATGGTGGGGGCGCTTTTTCGGGTAAAGATCCGTCAAAAGTTGATCGTTCTGCCGCATACGCCTCTAGATGGGCTGCTAAGCACGTGGTTGCTGCAGGATTAGCATCCAGGTGCGAAATTCAACTAGCATATGTTATTGGGGTTGCCGAACCTGTAAGCGTGAGGGTAGAAACTTTTGGCACCTCTACGCTCAGTGAATCAGAGGTTGCTGCAAGGGTCAAGAAGGTGTTTGATTTTAGACCAGGGGCCATAGCACGAGACCTGAATTTGCAAGTACCTATCTATTCGATAACCGCAGCTGGAGGCCATTTTGGCCGTGAACCGACAGAGAGTGGTGAATTCCCATGGGAAGTCATCGATGAAAGTCGTATTCGAGCACTTCAAGTGACTGAATGATTGGTAATTTTTCACCCAAACCTCCGATTCACTCAATAGGGTGTTCATACTCGCCCACATTGGTCTTATGTCGCGTAGTGCATCAAAAGCAATGTTGTTTGTTATCCTAATGATTTCAGCAAGTGTTACTCCAATGGTAGGAAGTGCCAGTGCAAGTGATACAATTCTTGTATCATTAGACAATCCTCACATTGTTCTTCAAGGAGGAGATTCAGCAAACATAACTCTAACCATTGAAAATAACGGTTCTTCGATTGAGCATTACAATATATCATTAGATACTGACGGCTTAAGCAATGTTTGGACTGTTAACTTAGTTGACAACACTACCAGTTCTGTAATCCCAACCCAAAGCACGACCGTCGATATAGTAGTGGTTTTGGCAGTAGGTGCACTACCCTCTGATAGCGGTTCATTTGTCGTAAATGTCAGCGAACAAGATGGGGATTTGTACAGCACGACGACTGCTTACGTTACAGTTGCGCAATCTTATGGCTCTTCTTTATCATTCAATTCAATCAACGGGCCATTACAGCAAATGTTTGCTGGTACGTCCAATAATTTCACAATCGACGTAAACAACGATGGAAATGCTCCTGACACAATCTTGCTAGATGTTGATGCTGAGCCCGATTTGTCAGGCTTTTGGAGCAATCATTCCAATAATACAGGTAATCAAAACCAAACTAATAATACCAACACTACAGTAAATGTTCCAAGTAATGTTTTGATGTATGGTAATAGTTACATTTACACAAACAATGTTGACACTATCCTTGCCGATTTATTCGATTCTGTTGGAGAACATAACTCAACAATCGCAAATACTGGGGGGGGTATGAAGATTCCACAACATTGGGACAACATCAACACTTCAGGCAATGCGTGGAATACTAGCCTAAGAGATTCAGGGCATGTTTGGGATTTTATTGTCTTGCAAGATCAAAGTCAGGTTCCGGGTTTGTCAAGATCTAACCAAGAATGGATTGGCAGTAAGGATTCTGCAATACTGATTGCTGATGAAGTCGAGGATGAAGGCTCAGAAGTTATGCTAATGATGACTTGGGGACGACGCAGTGGTGATCCAACATTCCCAACAATTTACTCGAATTTCACAAATATGCAAGACCGTTTAGAGGATGGATATATTGACTACCATGATAACATGACAACACCTACAAGAGATGTATGGATTGCACCTGTTGGATTAGGATTCAAGAATGTTTACTACAGTGTAATGGCGGCAGGGAATAATCCAGTTCTTCCAGGTAATACATTCTATGATTTGTATACCGGAGATGGAAGTCACCCATCACTTAGTGGTGCATACCTTGCTTCCTGTGTGCTATATGCTGCAATGACCGGTAACTACTCAGTGGAAACCAATGATTCAGTTTCTGGTTTGTCTGCAGCATTGAAACTTGAATTACAACAAGCCGCAGATGATACTGTATTCAACCAAACAAGCCATATTGCATATCCTTGGCAGCAAACCTCAAACCCATCATTGATGAGTCAAACACGTGCTATTCCGCCAGGTTGGAACTTGGTTTTCGCAGATCAAGAATTAACAAACATGCCTGCGGGCAGTACGACACAAACGACAATTCAGGTTTCAATTCCTAGTGATGCCTCACCAGGATTCTACGGATTTAATCTGTTCTCTGCGTCAACAAACGGGAACACCTCAAGTAGCTACACATTTGTTGTCGAGGTCTTAGCCGAGAACAACCTCAGTATATCTTTCTTAGAGCAAGCCTCAGATTTTATTCCCGGACAGATAACTACGACTAACTTGCAAGTTACTAATACTGGTAACGCAGAATTAGATTTGAATTGGCAATTAGAATTAGATGACGGGCCATGTACTGTACAATTGATTGATGCAGTTACTGACTCGTTATCTCCAACATCATCGGCAAATATCGGCTTCACTGTAGAAGTTGACTCTTCTGCTACAATGGCAGATGAATGTATTTTCAACTTAGATGGAGAAGCAATGTATGGTGATTATTCATGGACTGCTGAGACATATCAATTTTCGATTGATGTAGATGAACTAGTGGATTTCGAATTGTACTCTCCAACCGCAGGAACAATACAGTTGGTCCCATTCAATCCTGAAGATTATGAGATAAGAGTCTACAACAACGGAAGCGAATTGGTTGAATTCTTTTTGGATATAGGGGATAATACCCCGATTTCTACCACAATTCTTGGTGGTAGTAGTGTAAATGTTTCCGCCGGTGGAGTTGGTACTTGGATGCTTTCAACAGACATAGCAAATGGGTATGTTGGCGCTTATTCACAAGGTTTCGTTGTCAATTATGCTGGATTCTCAAGTACAACCTCGGTACAAATCGATGTTCAACCAGTGGCAGACTTCACTATATCGGGACCTCTTGACGGCAGAATTTCGACTCAGCCAGGCCAAACAGTAGATGTTAACTTGGATTTAGATAACTCCGGTACTATGGACTTAGATTTAACAGCCTCAGTATCAGGACTGCCAACAGGTGCTGAAGTTACTTTTTCTGATACTGAAGTAGACCTTGATGCAGGGGCCACATTCTCTGTAACAATGACTGTTAGTATGATTTCAACTGCTCAGGCGGGTTCGTATCCAATTACCGTTACATATTCATCGGAAGATTACACACAGTCAATTGGCTTGGAATTACAAGTGGCAGATAGTGTAGGTTTAACGGTTAATTCAATCAATAATAATATTGCAGCAGGCCCTATTTCACAGGTAACTTACACTTTTGAGGTGACAAATTTGGGTTCTGCGGCAGATACATTCTTTGTTGCATTAGACTTTGATGAGAATAATAATGCAACCACTTGGTTCGATACAACATTGTCGACCTCGTCAATAAATCTGGATCCATCATCCACTCAAGCAGTTACTATCTCAATAAGAGAACGTGCTGCTGGAGCACCATCTTCTGGTTGTGATGTAAGCATAGTTGTAACATCGTCTAATGATGATACAGTTTCTTCAGCCATTGGTTTCAAGATAATTCCAATACAAGCCAGTGCGCAAATTACAGTTTTGTCTGGTGACGTCAGTGCTAAACCAGGGGAAACAATCAGTGGAGACATTGTAGTAACAAATACTGGAACAGGTGAAGACCAATTCACTCTAACTACTGTTGGTGAAGAATGCGGGCTTTCAGAGATATTTTCACTCTCAGCAGGTTCTTCTTCTCAAGCGTATTCTTGGGCTTGTACTATTGAGGAAGATGCTGATGCTGGGTTATCATCGTTTATTTTTAGAGTGACTAGCAATGCCAGAAGTAATTATGTTTTGGAACAAACCGAGATTTTTACCGTTGAGCCTAACTGGGATAGTGATGGAATACTCGAAGTTACTTTCAGTGATGAATCGCTCTCCATGGCATCTTCTGGTGGTTCTTCCACCCTCATCACCGTCAAGAACATGGCAAATGCACCAATAAGCGGTGATTTATTTGTTCTTGGCTCGGATGATGCACTATTTGATGTCATAATTTATCCGGTTAATTCTGAGACCGAATCGAATAGATTTACACTTTCCACCGGGCAAAGCGCAGATTTCGAACTTTCATTAACCTCCAGAGTATCAGAATCAGAAAGTGCTTCGCTTAGAATAATTGCTGAAGTTGAAATTGGGGGCATAACTTACACCCAAGATTCTAGTGAAGATTTGATAGTTACTATTGATGGGCCTGAATTGCCACCAAACGGGGTTGAGTTGCCGTTTGGATTAGTTTTGGATGAGCAACAAACAATCTCTACAATGGTTGGTGGGTGGGTATTTTCTATTCTCCTATTAATGCTGATCAATGTGCTCAGGAAGCGAAGAAAATCTGCACCAGTTGAAGCAACTGTGGAGGAAGTTCCTGAGGAAGAGGATAGTAAGCCTGAGAAGAAACCAAAGAAGAAGGAAGAGAGAACAGTTCAAGCCCATAAAATGAAGTCAAATGAATGCCGAATGACGCCTGATAACAAGGTTATCTGCCCATTCTGTGAAGCCAAACTTGGTGTACCACGGGGAAGTGCTCCTCCGTTCAAGTTTTCATGCCCACAATGTTCAAAGAAGATTAGGGTCGTAGAGAACCAAAAATTCTAATCAGTTCTTGTAAGCAATTAATAAAAAAGCGGTATGGCCAAATGGGCCGTTTACCGGCCTCATTCCTCCTTTGCTGGCTTTGCCCCACTGCCTTTCCATTAATTCGCCAGCCCATTCCACTTCTAACTCATTTGATTCGCATGTTTCCCATGCTCGCTCAACTTGACTTGTTACCGGGCAATAACATGCAATTCTTCCGCCCGTTTTCAACAGTCTAACAGCGGCATTAATGGCGGGTTCGTGGTTGGGTAAATCGAGAATAATGCCATCAACGTGACCGACTAAGTCGCTGATATTGTTAATTACCTCACTGATATCTCCGGAAATGTGATGGTGTTTTGGAAATTCTGGCAGACACTGTTTTGCTCTCATGAGATTTTCCAAGCCAACTTCTGCATGTTCATCTCTTGCTTCTACTGTCACAAGGGTGCCCGAATTACCTAACACCCTTGCAAGGTGTAGTGAGAGCCCCCCACTTCCTAATCCCGCTTCCAATACAATATCTCCAGGGCCAATTCCAAGTCTAGTAATCAGGACTCCAGCATCTTTGGCGGAAATCGTTTGAGCTCTTCGCTTCATTCCTCTGTACAATTCGGGTAATCGTGGACTCACTCGAGTTAGTATTTTTTGACCAATTATTATCTCAGTACCTATTTCTGTGTCGCCTATTATTTCAGTTGGATTGAATACACCAAGCCCCTTAATCTTGGTCATTTCATCAACTATTTCAACAAGAAAAATTTTACCGCTATTTTCCTCAAGTGCAACCCAATTTCCCGAACTCACAACGTGTCCGGCAGGTCCCTTTGATTTAACAACTACTTCTTTAATTGAAAAGAGGGGAAAACACACTAAAAATAGAGGGTTTGATATACTGCCTTGACATAGGTATGAGTATGAAGTTGTACGCAAAGTCAATTTCGCTGATGATTGTGGCGTTGTTTCTTGGAAGCATTGCGCTAACGATAGTAACAGGTAATAGTAATCTGTCATCTACTTATCTTAGCGATGAAACCACAATAAGTGAAGCACCACCGTCTCCTGGACATGAAGTATTTGCCGAATATGTCGGTGCCAATTGGTGCGGACCATGTATGAGCAGTGCATCACCCTCACTCAATGAATTGAAGTCAGAACACCCTGAAGAGATGGTTTTCATTTCTCACTACAGTTACAACGGCAACTATCCACCAGATCCTCTAAACCGACAAAGCCACGTTATGGATGGTGGTTCAGGAATCCCTGTATCCAAATTCGGCGATGCAAAAGCTCCTTCAACTTATCACCGTACTGGAGGGGGGTCCTCAGGAACAATGTACGATTCAATCTTTAGCAGCGGTGGAAATATGGTCTCACCGGGAGATTTTGATCTAATTGTAAGCCAATCACAAAATGGCAATAACATGGACATAGAAATTACTGCAACATATATTGGTTCCTCCCCATCAGTGACCGCATACCTTCAGGGTGTCGTTACCGAACACTACGGGGCACAACCATACGACAACGGAAACATCCCACACAACGTTATCAGAGATTGGTTGTTAAATCCTAGTAATAACGGATTCACCCAACTTACCTTGACCCCAAACAACCCAGTGTCAACAACATGGACCAAACCAATTTCAGTAGTCAGAGCAGCAACTACAGATTCAGGCTCACCAATTTCTGCTGCTGATAATTTCTTGACAGTAGCCTCTCTCATGGATGGCCCCCACAACACATACAACAGCGTATGGGCTGCATCAGATGCATCGATGGGTCCAAAAATGGATTTAGCGGTAACTGGCGTCACTGTGACTAACCCGTCCGCCCAAGACGGATATGTTAGGGGTGACGTGATTGCTGTTACTGCGTCCGCCACTAACGTTGGTGGATTAGATTACACCGATGGTGGCAATTTAGAGATAGTTTACATGGATGGCAATAATCCAATTGTAGTTGCCACCAAGCAACTCACCAATATTCAGGTTCAAGGTTCTATGACACACACCGCCTCCGTTGACACAAGCAATCTTCCAACAAACGCATGGTCAACAGGCTTTGGTGCCCGACTTAGTGGATTAATCGGTGATAGAACCTCTTCAAATAATATCGTTATCGAAGATTTCAGCCATGATAGGCCGCCAGTTGCCAAACAAGCCACAGTCAGTGGTGACAATGTAATAGAGCGCGGTTCAATATTTACGGTGGTTGCCAAAGGCGGTGCAGATGATTATGTCGACACAATCCAAACTATGACCTTCGAGTTAGAGGTTTCGCCAGCAGGAACCAATGCATGGGATGGAAGTATAGATTCAGGCGGCGAGAACATTGTGAACGAAGGGACTTCAAATGAGGGCAGAGAATACACCATGACCCCAACTTTGACAATGCCATCTGGCGATTATGACTTACGTTCCCGTACGATAGATAATCGTGGACAACTAAGCGACTGGAGAGTTACCCCAAATGCATTCAGTCTATCCAATGGTATTCCAATAGTCATCGCCGAGCCAGTTCCAACCGTTACCTGTGATGTTGAATCCAATATCGATATGACTTCACATATTAGCGATCCTGAAACTCCATTGTATGATCTAGTCATTGATTCGGATAGCCCGTATTTTGTTTCATGGAACCCCTTATCCTCATCAATCACTGTTAAATTTGGATTTGATGAGGTTCAAGGATGTCCTCTAGGACAAAAGAGTCTCTTAGTTACCGTAGACGATGGTGCTGGCTACGCCAGTGAAAGCAATTTACCCTATGGAACCTTGAAATTCAACGTGATCGAAAATGGACAGCCCAGATGGCTAGGATTACCAACTCAAACAATCGACGAGCAAGGTCCTGATTCAGACGGAATACTTCGTCTTCAACCTTACATCAGTGACACCACTGCTGACGGACAGGCCAGTTCAGTGAGTCTTCTTTCCTTTGACGTAGTTAGCGAGACTAACCCGGGAATAATATCCTCACAAATAATCAATGGTGTGTTAGGGTTTGAAACAATTGGCGATGACGCTGAAGGACAAACTACCTTGACCATACGTGCATGTGATGCTGATATGGAGTGCTCCGATCAAACAGTGTTGATTAATATCAATCCTGTCAATGACGCACCGACCGTTGATATGTCCTCTTTTGAGGGGCTCAGGATGAAGGTTGGAGCAGAATCATCAATAGACCTGGACTCACTTGTTAGCGATGTCGATAATACAGACAGTGAAATCACTGTAATAGTCAGCTCACCTGACGAAGCAGGCGGCACTCAATACAACAGGCAAACTGGCATGCTAAAGTTGAAGTTTAACGAAGTTGGAAACAAGAATGTAATCATCAAGGTTGTAGATACTTATGCCTCAACTGAATATACTGCTACAATAGATGTCTACGACTCAGATGTCTTCACAATCGCGAAGTATCCAAGCACAGATGGTTTCATGGTTGTGCAACCAAGTAACATGTACATAGGACAAGTGCCATATGTTAACATGTACTTGACTGATGATGCTCCCTTGTTCACATCTCTGACAGTTAGGTGGCAAACCTGTAGCAATGATGGAGTCTGTGATGGAATTTGGATTTATGATTTAGATATGACAAAATCAGCCTCAGGTTGGGAAAACGAACTTGACATTCCTAATGCAGCTGACCCGAGTAATTCTGCAAGACCTTATGGATACAATTATGGTGATTATTTTTACATTATGATCGATGGTGTTGATAACTTAAACAACAATTACAAGACTACAAGAGCAGTCGAACCGCTTTACAAATGGACAGTCACTCAAGACTTGCCGCCCGCATCCCAGATGGGCGATGAAATGATAGTTTCACACATTGAGAATCTTAACATGAAGATTGAGAATATCCAAGAGCAATTGTTAGAGAACCCTAGCGCTGATTTAGAACTTCAGTTAATCGACCTTCAGTTCCAACTTGAGCTCGCTTGTCTAGATTCTAGAGTTACTTGCACTGAGGATGAGGCCTCGGGAACAAATACCGACGAGTCAGTTACAGAATCTAATACAATTCTAATCGCAGGTGTTGTGATTGCAATCATCATTGTTGCCCTGCTAGGCGGCATGTTCCTACTTCGTGGCAGAGGAGATGAGGAGATTGAAGGATTCAAGTGGGCCAATACCACATTGCCTGCTCAAGATGCGATAGCAAACTCCATGTACGGCGGTAGTCAACAGATATTCCAACAACCACTGCCAACTCCGCAAAACTACCAACAATACCAACCACCATATTACGCCAACCAGCAACAAACAACATTGACGGCGCCTGCTCAACCAGCACCGCCTCAAAACATACCACAAGCACCAATCGCCCAAGGTCCACCAGTCACCCAAGGTCCACCAATTACTCGAGGGCCACCATTGCCACCTGGCGGATTACCTGCAGGTTGGACTATGGATCAATGGGAGTATTATGGCCAGCAGTACCTTGACAGGCTACAAGGGTGAGAGATTTTTTGTATTGTAAATCATTCTAAACCCATAAAGGGGAGAAGTGCGAGGGTATATTGTGACCGGTGAAGAAATCGACATCGAGGAAACCTCTGAAGAAGAGGTTACAGTATGGGCTCCTGAACCTACAGGGACTGATGAAATACTCACTCAGGGCGTTGAAAAGTGGATAGAATCTGTGGAATTCGAATCCACAGAAGATGTACCAATTCCTGAAACTTTGGTGGATCAGGTTATCGGACAAGAGACTGGGTCGGTAGTAATCCGAAAAGCGGCGGAACAAAGAAGACATATGCTGATGATTGGAGACCCGGGTACAGGAAAGTCAATGCTCGCGAAGTCGATGACAGAATTACTTCCTAGAGATGTGCTTGAGGATGTTTTAGTATATCCAAATGAAGATGATGAAAATGAACCAAGGGTCAGATGTGTTCCTGCTTCCAGAGGAGAGAGAATTGTCAAACTTCAGCGTGAGGCAATAAGACAGCAAAGAGAGCGTTCTCAAAAAATGCTTTTAATAGCATTCGCAGCTATTGGATTCTTGTTGGTAATTGCAACACTGCAAACTGGCGACATCATTACTCTGCTGTTTGGCGGATTTTTGCTAATGTTCGGATACATGTTCATTAGAGGGAGACTAGGTGCCTCCGATGAGAGTCGTATTCCCAAACTACTTGTCAAGCATGATGCTAATGAAATGCCACCTTTTGTTGATGCTACCGCAACACTTTCTGGTTCCTTACTTGGTGATGTACGACACGACCCATTCCAATCAGGTGGAATGGAAACTTCAGCTCATGACAGAGTGGAACCAGGTGCAATACACCGTGCTCACAAAGGTGTCCTATACATCGACGAGGTTAACCTGCTAAGGCTCGAAGAACAGCAAGCACTACTCACTGCCATGCAAGAGCGTGCGTTTTCTATCTCTGGTAGGTCTGAGCGTTCCTCAGGTGCTTTGACCAAGACAGAGCCAGTACCTTGTGATTTCATTTTGATTGCTGCGGGTAACCTCGATGCTATTCAAGGAATGCACCCAGCATTAAGAAGTAGAATAAGAGGATACGGTTACGAAGTTTATGTTAACTCAGACATGCCTGATACCTCTAGAAACCGCCGTCGTTTAATTCGATTCATTGCTCAAGAGGTAACTCGTGACATGGGCACTAACAGAGAGATTCCACACTTTGACAAATCAGCTGTTGCACTAATCCTTCGTGAGGCTCAACGTCGTGCTGGAAGAAGAGGTAAACTATCACTTCGTCTAAGAGAATTAGGCGGTTTAATTCGTATCGCTGGAGATTTAGCCAGTGAAGATGGATCCAAATATACTACCTCTGCGCATGTTTTAGGTGCTAGAAATATTGCCAAACCATTAGAACAACAAGTTGCTGACAGAATGATTGAACGCCGTAGAGACTACTCTCTTTTGGTTAATTCAGGTGAGAGAGTTGGCAGAGTAAATGGTTTAGCAGTGCTAGGAGCCAACTCAGGGTTGTCAGATTTCAGTGGAATAATGTTGCCAGTCGAAGCACTAGTGACTCCCTCACAAGGCGGTGGCGGAAAAATTCACGCAACTGGTGGATTATCGGACCTTGCCAAGGAAAGTGTCACAAATGTCAGTGCGGTAATCAAAAAATTGACTGGCAAGGATATATCTGATTATGACATTCACATTCAGTTTGTCGATACTCATGGTGTCGATGGTGACTCCGCCTCAATTACTATTGCAACAGCAGTTATTTCCGCACTAGAGGAAATTCCGATCCGACAAGACCTAGCTATGACAGGTTCATTATCGGTCAGAGGTGAAGTTCTGCCAATCGGCGGTGTTACTGCAAAAATAGAAGCAGCTGCGTTTTCAGGAATTAAGACTGTTGTTGTACCTAGAGCCAACATGCAAGATGTCTTGATTGATGACAAATATATTGGCCAAGTAGAGGTAATTCCTGTTGATTCCCTTGACGAAGTCATGGAACAAGCACTCATCAAACACGACCAGAAAGCGGGCCTCGTCGAGAGACTAGGTAATGTAATTGACAGGCTTACTCCGGAAGTCTCGAAAAAATCTCCCTCGGCTTGAATCAATTTAATGTAACCACTAATCGCGTTGGTTACAAAAACCATGAGAATTAGGGATTGCCATGTCTGATGTAAATACCTCTGAGACAACCGTTACGGCGGGCAAGAGTGCGCTGTTGGTATTGTTCTTAGTTACCATGATTGATATGATTGGTTTCGGCATAGTGATCCCATTTTTGACATATTTAGTTGAGGATCTAGCAGCATCTGAAGGTATTGCTGAGGTCGGCTTATGGGTTGGTTTATTGATGACTTCATACTCTGCTGCTCAGTTTTTATTCTCTCCATTTTGGGGTTCAGTATCAGATAGAATTGGCAGAAGGCCAGTATTGATGGTTGGGCTTGTCGGCAATACAGTATTTTTTGCAATGTTTGGCTTAGCCAATACATTGTTAATTGCCTTGGCTGCAAGGTTTATGGCCGGAGTTTTCAATGGCAACTTGGCTGTAGCACGTGCCTACATTGGTGATGTTAGTACTCCTAGTCAGTTGACTACTAGGATGGGAATAATTGGCGCAGCATTTGGCCTAGGCTTTACAATCGGGCCATTCATTGGTGGTGAATTATCGAACCCCGCAGCACGTTGGGATATATTTGTAGATACAATCTTTGAAACTTACCCATACTTACTGCCATGTATTGCCGCGGGCGGTCTATCTCTAGTTTCATTGGTGTTTGCATATTTCAAATTACCAGAATCTCTGCCTAAATCTAAGCGGTCTAAAGTTGACACTCTTAAGTGGACTTCACGGATTAGTAACTCGGTGAAACAGTCCTATTCAATGCTGAATAAGGGGTCAATATCAGTAATAATTTGGGTGACGATGCTGTTCATATTCGGCTTTACGATTATGCACGCAGTGTTCATTCTGTATACGGGTATGGCAGTTGACTTAGGGGGTTTAGGGTACAATGAGGCACAGAATGGAAGAATTTTTGCAATAATTGGTATTGCTGGAATCATCACCCAGGGTGTCTTAATCGGGCCGTTGTCGCGCCGTTTTGGGTCAGCAAAACTTTTACCGGTTTCCTGTTTGATCACTGGATTAGGCTTAGTTTTAATTCCATATACTAAGGCTGATTGGGCGTTAGCTCAATTGTTCCTAGTAGTCGTCTTAATAGCAGTTGGTAACGGAATTTTTCAGCCTACCTCGTCCTCTCTGCTGACATCTATTGCCAAACGCGAGGGTGTTAATTTAGGCGTAGTCATGGGTGCACAAGAATCGGTAAGTTCCTTTGCCAGAATAATTGGTCCGCTAACCGGTGGTGTGGTTTGGACATTTACGGTTTCAAAAGGATGGCCGTTAGATTATCATACTGCGTTTCACCTATGTGGAATTATGATGGTATTTGCCGCAGCATTGTCTATGAAGATCAACAAATTTGCTGATAAACATCTTGAAGAATCATAGAACTTCGGTTAGGATTTTTTCCAACTCAGTATTTATCATCAAAATAAGAGTTCCAAATTCCGGAGGAATATTTGGGTCTTCATACAATTCTTCTAACTTAGACTGACTCATAGCAATCCTGACGTCGAGTTTTTTGTTCTTGTTCAATAACCATTGCTCACAGGCTTCTTTTGCCTGTCTTCGAATGTTTCTTGGGACCTTTGGGTCATCAATTTGGTTGATGACAGTCGCTACTTGCTGAAGTCTTGTTTCTACATCCATGGTAATTCCTCCAATGCTGAGTAATATATCCACTTGGTAGGCCGCCTTTAAATTCATTGTCGACACGCGCCTATCATGGCACTGACAACAGAGGAGGTTTTGGGTTGGAGCCGAGTTAGTGTACTCCTGCTAGGTATGGGGTGGGCTGCATGGATGGATCACAAAGAACGTAAGGTTAGTAATAATCACTGGCTAGTATGGGTGAAACCTGCTATTTTCATATGGTGTCTTGAACTACTAGCAAGAGAGGCAGATTGGACAATTTATCTCACTGCATCAGCAGTTATTGCCTATGCCTCAGTTGCCATAATTGGCCGCCCAACCATCAAGGATGTCCTTACTGGTAATCGATTGGATATTTTGGTATCACTTTGGTACTTGACGAGTTTCATAGGTGTAATTGTTGGAATGAGCAAATATTCTGATGTGAGTTTGCTTGATGTCTTACTCGGTGAATCAACCGGAATGGCTGCTTTGTATTGGACTACTCTATCTGGATTAGTTGTTATCTTCGTAATCGATTTTGGATGGAGGCTTCGTCTAATTCATGGTGGTGCTGATGCCAAGGCACTAATGTGGGTTGCAATCTTAATTCCTAATTGGTCTACTATGCCTTTGATTTATGATTACAGTAGTGAGGTTGCCCTACAATTACCACCAGCCATCTCTCTATTGATGTGGGGTGGGCTTAGTTTTCTAGTGATTCCATTCTTTTTGATGGGTAAAAATCTCATTCAGGGTCATGTGAAATCAGTTAGTGATCTGAGAATGTTCTGGCATTCAACTGTGATGAATTTGGATAAGGTTCCAACTAGTCACGTTTGGTTGCTGACATCAATGATTGAAATGCCAAATGGTGAGTTTAAGCCATACAATAAAACCAGGGCTCCTAGAAGAACGCCTACAGATGAGAAACTAGCTCAACAAATCAAGGAGTTACGCTCCAATGGAATAAATGATGTTTGGGTAAGTTACAAATTACCACTACTGGTATTTCTATTTCCAGTAATTCTGCCTATGGCTTTACTTGGTGATATTACAGTTATCATCCTAAGCATAGCAGGGCTGTGAAAATATCATGCACCCTTGCGCTCGATGTTCTTAGGTCTCAAGCCCTTGTAGTTGCACTTTCTGCACTTGACAGCACGGAAAGCATTTCTAGCATTGCACTTCATGCAAATCTTTCGACGAAGCATTCTTGCTTCTGCTTCAGGGAATCGTGCCATGTGACTCCCACAAACTTCCCCTATTTAACCACCACCAAACCAGTACTGAGTAGTATTTTGCATCATCACTACATTGAAACACTGCTCGAACAAGGGCAATCTATGCGAATCGTGCGCTTACCGGGAATACATCACGATTCAAATGTAGTTTTGGTAATTGGGACGCTTGGTAACATCATGATAGATTCTGGGACTTCTTGGTACCAATCACTGCAATTGGAAAGGGTTATGGGTATTCTAGATGATAATCATGAGAAGAAAAGAAGTATTGATCGAATAATGCTAACTTCTAGGCGCTTTCCGTGCTCAGGGGGGGCGCATCACTTATCCAGTCAATTAGACAATTGTCCAATTCATATTCATCCTGAGGGTCAATCATCCTTAGAGACGGGAGACTTTTTCACAACTTGGGCTAATAGGTTTGATTCCGATATGCCAATAACACTTACTGAAAGTGTTAATGATGGCGAGGTTTTTCCACTCGGAAACGGACAAATATGTGCAATGTCATTACCAGGCCATTGCTTAGATGGAGTTTGTTATTACATTCCAGAAAAGAATCTACTAGTGTCGGGATTGTTAATTCCTAGAGCAGATAGACCTACTCGATGGGATATGCCAACAGGATGCTTACCGGATGTAGTCGCAAGTTTACGCAAGGTCCGGAAATTAAAACTGGAGACAATAATTCCTCTTCAGGGTCCTGCCATAAAAGGAAAACAACACGTATTAGATGTACTAAACAGACATATTGACTTCTTTGAAGCATGTATAACTTCAGATGGCAGTTTTCCTAAATCTTGGTCTAGACCAGCACAAACTGCTTTGTGGTTGACCCCAAACCCTCCCTGGCCTCTTGAAGAAAGGGAGGAACTCAACTAATAATCGGCATATCGAGCATCGCACCAAAAGCTGAATCTCTTGCTTTCTTTTCCAATAGTTTGGCTCTTCGGTTAGACCTTTCTACACGCTTCTGTTCAAAAATGTCGCTGGTGCTGAAGTTAGAAATCATAACTCCTTGCCAATCGTAATTATACTTTGACCAACCACTATGAACAATTATTTCTTCATTGTTGGATCTTATGCTAGTGATACACTCATCGTGCTTGAACAATAAAACGCATTTATCTGGGACGTCTTGGCCAATAATCCAAACGTGTCCAGAATCATTACCTACCAACAATTTGTCTGACGTAGAACTAACTCTACATAATGAGCGTACTAACCCAGATGAAGTCTCATAAACATCGAGTAACTCTAATCTTGGAAGGGATAATCTGATTATGTTGCCTCTTGTATCTCCAATGACTAGCGATTCACATATCCCAGAAGGGCCTTTCATGCCTAGTAAAACAGATGCAGGATATTGCAATCGATGGTTTGTGCGACGCCCATTATTTGGCCGCCAACTGATTAAGCCATCGTCTAAGGCAATGACATAACCATCTTTCAGTACCATGCTGCGTACAACTGTTCCACTTGACATACAAAAGAAATGCTGGCCGGGGGTAGGAGTACTTTTTTCAGACCCGTGAAGTTAAACTGAAAGTGAAATCAGTAAGCATCATCATTCTTATTTTCTTTCTTCCAAGATCTGTAACATGATTTACAAACCCGTACACGACCTTTGGAAGGGGTAAAGTTACTTTCTCCCCACATATCTAGGGCGTTGTCTAGAGACAGTGAACGTCCACCAAGTTTCTTATCAGCGTATTTTTCACAATCTTTGATGGCACAGGGCAATTCGCCTTGGTTAGACTTTTTCTTGCCGTTTGCTTTGTCAGAGTCAGTATCTTTTCGGTGTTTTCTTGCCTTGGCTTTGAAACCCATGAGCATTCCACCAATTTACGCTTATTCAATTTTAGGGTCTCACTGTTTTGATGCTTCACCAAGTTGAGCAAGCAGGCCATCGAATATTCGTAATAGTCCTCGAAGAGTAACCTCAGATACATTTGCGACTTTACAGATATCTGATTGGGTTCTTGACGTTCCTGACTCAGATGCGGCTTTGTAAATTAGCGCTGCAGCAACACCCATTGGCTTTTTACCCTGCCAAATGTCTTCATGTGGTTGAATTTTAGACCACAGATGATTCACTTGAGTGAAGATGTTCGGTGGTAGTTGTAAGTCAGAAATGAATTTGTCGAAATACTCATTAGGTGCGGTAATCTTGTGAAGATTCAGTTTTCGGGAAACCTGTCTAATTAGTCTGGACAATTCCTTTTCTGTTATATCGTAGCTTTGCGCAATTTCAGGAATCTGTCGTGGGAGGTTTTCCTCACGGGCGACTAGGTAGGTACAAGCTGCAGCAACTCCTGCGATAGAGCGCCCGGTAACGAATCCATCACCACTCAATCTACGGTATAGCCTAGCAGTCTCTTCTTGTAGTGACTTTGGTAAATCTGAGCGGTCTCGAATCATCTGATTTGCCTTGACGAGGTTTCTTTCTCTACTCTTTCGAGTCTTAGAGCGCTCATCGATTACTCTTCTTCTGCGCCAATCTCTCCTGGCTTGTGAATTGATTCCATGTCTTCCTGCAGAGCCGGTGTTAAGATCTCTTACATCAATGGAAGTGTTCAGACCTTTGTCTGCTAGAGTGTAAGTCAGGGGCTGACCAACTCTCGAACGATCTTCTGATTTGTCCCTGTTAGTCCATTCTGCCCCAGGGTCAATTACATTTTCTTCAACGACTAGTCCACATGAATTACAAACGATTTCACCTCTGCTATCGTCCATTTGCCAATCGACTACACCACACTCTTCACATGGTCTAGTATGGCCATCTACGACCCTTCGGTTACTGTCAAATAAGCCGTATTCTCTGATTTTTCCTCGGGATTCTCTGCCTTTGTTGCTTTCCATTTACTTAACCTCCAGTTCACTAGTTCTTCCTTGAATTACTTAAACCCTATGCTTTTTTGTTCCCCTCATAAATAGCGTATATCTATACAAACAGCCGTTAGTTTCCACTGGTATGGCTGTATGTTATTTCGTGCGGATATAAACTGTTGTTTAATCAACATTTTAGGTCTATATACTTATTTGGTTAGTAATTTTTTATTGAGGACATAGTTCAAAGACGGTACGCGCAAGGCTTGAATTGAGAGACATGCCTGCAACAGTTGTACTAGGTGCGCAATGGGGAGATGAAGGTAAAGGTAAATTAGTAGACCGAATTGCTGAACAAGCAACTTGGGTCGCACGTTTCCAGGGCGGTAATAATGCAGGGCATACCGTAGTCCTTGGCGATGAGGTGTTGAAGTTCCATCTTCTCCCATCAGGTATTACTAGAAAGGAATGTAATCTAGTTCTTGGCGATGGCATGGTTATTGACCCATGGGTCTTGGATACTGAACTGAAAAATTGGCAAGAATCTACTGGAGAGGACCCTCGAGGCGACCGTCTGTTTGTTAGTGAGCGCGCCCATGTGATACTTCCTTACCACCGATTTCTTGACGGTTTAGATAAAAAAATAGGCACAACTGGCAGAGGAATCGGGCCTACTTATGCTGATAAAATAAACAGAATCGGTCTAAGGTTTGGGGATGTCGAAGAAGTCAAAAATGATGATGCCTGGTATGATTCCACAGTAAGCCGTATGAACGCTTCATTGCAAGCAGCCGGATGTGAAGACAGAATCACCATAGATGGTTTACGAGCTGATGTTAACTGGATCTGGGACAATTACTCAAATTGTATTGGTAACACAGGTTTGATGCTTGATAACGCTCTCAAGATGGATGAAAATGTAATTCTCGAAGGTGCTCAAGGCTGTTTGCTGGATATCGATCAAGGAACTTTCCCTTACGTTACTTCAAGTGTAACATCCAGAGGTAACTCCACTCATGGTGCTGGTATTCATCCAGGGCATGTAAATGAGGTAATTGGTATAACTAAAGCCTACATAACAAGAGTTGGAAATGGAGCAATGCCGACGGAATTAGAGGATGAAGTTGGTGACCATCTAGGAACTGTAGGTCATGAATTTGGTACGACTACTGGTAGAAAACGCCGCTGTGGTTGGTTTGATGCTGTTGTCATGAGGCACGCACATCGTATCAATGGATTTACTGGTCTAGCATTGACAAAGTTGGACGTACTTGGTGGATTGGATGAGTTGAACATCTGTGTAGCCTATGAGTTAGACGGCAAAGAAATTAGAGAAATGCCATCTAGTGCATCAGCTCTTGCTCGCTGTAAACCAATTTACATTACTATGCCAGGTTTTCCTTCGCATTCACTTGCCGAGTGGCTTGGTATTGCCAAGAAAGCCAACGATGAGGGGCTTGGGTACTCTGTGTTGCCATCTGCAGCACAACATTACATCAAACAGATTGAGAATCTGGTTGGAGTTCCCTGCACATCAGTTGGTGTAGGTCCTGATAGAGATGCCACCATCGACCT
>VMHT01141005.1_pt1 | contig 51775 bp, 61 predicted proteins | sample 4693611 | NCBI WGS metagenome assembly VMHT01 (sample SAMN12280063, study PRJNA550983) | marine metagenome | isolation source: seawater sampled from same location over 5 years 0.02-0.2 micron viral filtrate | place: USA: collected off the coast of southern California halfway between the port... ... | reverse complement strand
CAGGTTATCGTTCCAGACGGTAAAGGTACTAAAACTGTAACTTTTGGTTACTCAAATGGTTTATTAAAATCAATAAAATAAATAAAAAATGGCAATTAATTATAAATTTGAAATTCACAAAATTAATGCACTTGTTGAATCACAAGGTAAAGAAAACCTAGTAACAAGAGCACATTATACGTATTCAGGAGATGAAGAGATCGATGGTGTTGTCTACTCTGATAATATCGGTGGAACACAAAGCTTTGAATATAATGAAGGTGAAGATTTTATACCCTACTCAGATTCTGAAGAGTTTGAACGCGTTGTTATTGGATGGTTAGATGCGGCGTTAGATATCACAGAGTTCCAAAACAGAATAGCAGATGGTATAAGTAAAAAAGCAGTACCTGTAGAGAATGATTTATATTTTACGTGGAACGAGTAGACACAGTTAAAAATTAAGTAAACCAAGTAATAATAAGAGTATACCGTAAGGTATGTTAACCAATGTCAAATTAAAACCAAAACCAATGACACTATTTTACCAGACTAATACGTGGTCTAGTCAATCACAACCAGATGAAAACCAAATTGAATTATGGAACCATATTGCTGATAAAGCAAATTGGAGGATTGTTCAACTACAAAACGGCTATTATCAAACAGAATACCAAGACATCCGAAATGAAAAAAAATGGAAAGATGTAACCAGGCGAGAAACCATGGAAGCCGCTGAAACCTCTATAGATAAAACTATTGAGCATTACGAGAAAAAGGTTGAATTTATCAATGGACCTAAGGTAGTGAAAACATTCAAATAATAATATAATAAAATTTAATTTAATGGAATTTAATAATCCTAGTGATATTGTAAAAACGCTAACCTTTGGGGATAGTGCTAAAGATCAAATAATGCAGGGCGTCGAAAAATTATCAAACGCAGTAAAGAGCACATTAGGTGCGTCTGGAAAATGCGTAATTTATGAAGATAGCCTTGGCAACCCGGTAATAACAAAAGATGGAGTAACCGTTGCGGAGAGCGTAGTCTTATTACACCCGGTTGAAAATATTGGCGCTACGCTTATAAAGCAGGCGGCTAGAAATACAGTAAAGGAAGCAGGCGACGGAACAACAACATCAACCGTGCTTGCTAACTCATTATTAAAAATAGCAAACAAAAATTTAGATGAAGAAAAGATTAGAGAACTTAAAGAAGGCATTCTTAGCGGCGCTAACAAAGTTAAAGTATATCTTGATAAGACCAGTATTCCTGTTAAAGGCGAAATGCTGCAAAATGTTGCTATTATTAGCTGCAACAATGATAAAGAGCTTGGAACCAAAATTGGAGAAGCTTACGAAAAAGTTGGAAAAAATGGCGTCGTATTAATGGAGCAATCCGATTCAAATGAAACATATGTGGATTTTGTTGAGGGAGTTCAATTTGATAGCGGTTTAAAATCGCCACACTTAATTACGGATAAAGATAAGCACACAGCTGTTTTAAGCGATCCTATGGTACTAATTGTATCTTCGCCTATTCCTAATATAAGAAAAATACAAAGCGTCTTAGAACACGTTATAAAAACAAAAAGAAGTTTACTTATTGTAGCAGAAGTAGAACAACAACCTTTTGCAACTTTGCTTTCAAATAAAGTTAAAGGTAATATAAAAGTAAACATTGTAAATCCTCCTGGGTTTGGTCCAACAAGACAACAGACTTTAGATGATTTAGCTTTACTAACAGGTGCTACTATAATAAACGAAGAGTTAGGAGATGATTTAGATCTTATAGATCCCGCTGTTTTAGGAAATGCTGTAAAATCTGTTACAGATGAAAAATCAACAGTTATTCAAACAACAGAGGACATAGATGTCACTGAAAGAATAAAAGAGGTTAATAGCAAGATAGAAAAAGAAACAAATCCGTTTTTTAAGAAGAAGCTTGAACAACGATTATCAATGCTTACCGGTAAGGTAGGTTTAATATATGTGGGAGCTGATTCAGAGGTTGAACTTAAAGAAAAGAAAGACCGAGTGGAAGATGCGCTGCATGCGACAAAAGCCGCTTATAAAGAAGGTATTGTTGCCGGTGGAGGTGTTGCTTTATTAAATGCTGCAAATACTATTAAACCTAAAAACAAAGGAGAAGAAGTTTTATTTGAATCTATTAAGTCTCCTTATTATACAATACTAGACAATGCTGGTATTATTGAAATTAAAAAGCCTTCTGGTAAAAACAGAGGTATAGATGTAAGGAGTAGCAAAGAAGTCAATATGATAAAAGCAGGTATTATAGATCCTGTTTTAGTTACAAAGTCTGCACTTAAAAATGCAGTGAGCGTTGTTACTACTATTATATCGGCCGACTGTGTAATTAGTAATAAAAGATTAGCATAATGAAAGCAATTAATTATTACATAATTATAGACAAAATAAAAGAAGCCCCGAAAAAAGTAGGGGGTCTTGAATTAACTGAAAAACAAGACAGCGACGTTAGGTACTTAAAAGGGGTTGTTGTTAGTGTAGGTGATAAAATAGAAGGTATTAAAGAAAAAGATATTGTTAGGTATGACAAACATGCCGGTCATGGTATTGAATGGAAAGATAAACTCTATTATGTTATAACACTGAAAGACGTTGTTATTGTAGAATGAGGTTAGACGCGGATGATTTGCGGGAAATAAATTTACTTAAGTATTACAGGCTTGTCAGGAGATGGGCTTGTAAAACTTATGATTTAAAAGACGCGGATTTAGAATTGTTAATATATTTAGATTGCAAGCAATTTTTTACAAGAAACGATTTTATTAATGGAGCGTATACATATTCCTGGGATAAAGAAAGATGGGAAAGATTAAGAAAAGATGAGTGGATAGATGTGTTCAAAGAAAGAAATAGAACAAACTCTAAATACGCTGTTTACAAAGTCTCTTCAAAAAGTAGAAGATTAATCAATAGAATATACAAAGTGTTACTAGGGCAAGAAGATTTACCCACATCACAAAGAAGTGTGTTTTATAAAAACAAATCATATACAGATAAGGTGTTTAATAAAGCCATAGATGATATGATAAGAGATAAAGAAAGATAATGAGCTTTAGATTAAAAGACTTTTCAGATCTTGTTGGAATAGACAAAGAAACATCTACTTATGGAACACCTGTTTTTGTAAAAGATTTAGGTGGAGATATCATGGGGGAAGCTAATAATGATGGAACTATATTTATAGATAAATCAGTAAAAGGCGAACAAAAACAAGAAGTGGTAGAGCACGAGAAAGAGCATTTAAAACAAATGGGGCAAAATAGATTATCATACGATAATAATACTGTCACGTGGAAAAAAGACACAAGAACACCTGCGAGAGTATATAAAAGAGAGGGTGGACGTTTGATAGATACAAAAACAGGTAAATCAGATATGGAAGGCGGTAGCTTCGAATGGGAAGATGAAGCCTACAACGCATAAAAACTTTTAACAATGACATACAAAGCAAGACCAATAACATCAAAAGCATGTTCTCCTTATAAATCAGATGCAAACTTAATACAAGGCGCGATAAACATGGGGAAGTCTAAACAATTTAAAGATCACAGTGACGATTTAGAAGAAAAATTTGAATCTGACCGTTCATCAAAACCTGTTGATCATGGAAAAACTCAGAAGGAAGACGAAGAAAAATTCAAACCCCCAACTGACTCAACAAAGACCCCTGAAGTATAAACTAAACACACTAAACATATAACTAATGTCAAACTACCCAATAACAGGCAGAGTAAAAAGAGCGCCTGCAAAACAAACTGACGGCACCGGAGAATCGAGAAATAATAAAGTCACCAACGCTAAAGTATATGCCGATGGCGAAACAATAACAACAACAACCGATGCTGATGTAACCGGAGGAGGAGATGGAAAGAAAAAAGTATATAAAAAAAGCGAACAAGCTTGCTCTAAAGAATACATAGCAAAAAACGGAAATGCAAAGTGCGCTGAGTACAAGAAAGATGTTGTAGGCGGAAGAAAGAAAAACGGGCCTTGCTTTAAATTTAAGTGTACTGAAGGTACGCCAACAGTTGTAGGTGATAAGTGTGAGTGTAAAAAACCTGAGAAAAAAACATGTAAAGACGGATCTACTCCAGATGCAAATGGTAAATGTACTAAAACTGAAACTACACCAGGCGTACAGGGTGATTTAAAAACAGGTACTCAGTCTAGAGTATTACAGCCTTGGGAAATAAGCAGGATAAATAGAGGACTTCAAAGTAATACTAGAAAAGTTAACTTAGCTAGTAAAAGACTAGATAAACTAGGCGCTATAAGGGCTGCAGATGGTACTTATAGCTTGCCAGAAGGAGCTAGTCCCAAACAACAAAGAAAATTTGAAAAACAAAACAACCGACTTATAGGGTTTAGATCTAATGTAAAAAATTCACAAATTGCAATCAATTCAGGTAGAGGTGCAGGAGAGCTAGTAAGATCAGGTCAAAGAAATACTGGGCAAGATGAATTAGAAGGAGGTCAAAAAGGACAGGAAAAATTTCTTATAGAGAAAGCAAGAAGAGAAGCAGCCGAAAAAACCGCACTCGAAAACAAAAAGAATGAAGCGGCTAATAATCAAGGTATTGTAACAGGCAATAGCCAATCAACTGGCCAAGCAGCCGGAGCGATTGATGCAGCTACTAATGCTGCAACTGAAAGCGCACCAGTAGCGGGACAAGCAGCAGGTGCAATAGAAGCAGGACAGTATGTAGATCCTAATTCTGGTAAACCAACAACAGATCCTCAAGCTACCATGGCTAAATACAGATCGGCTTATAAAATGACATCTAAGCATCCGTCTATTGCAAAATTAACTGCAGGTCAAAAAACGCTACCTCAGCATCTACAAAAGGCTATAGTAGCAAAAGAAATGAAAAGCTCAAACAAATCTAGAAGCGGGTTTAAGATGAGAGGATACGGTAAAAGATAAATTATGGCTTATATACAACCAGAAGAAAGTTCAGCTGTAAAAAAGCTAAGAAAGACTACTAAAGGTAAGGGTCGTCATTTTTTAACTGCTAAAGAAGGAGCAGGAATGACAGCGGCTGGACGTAAGGCTTATAACAAGAAAACAGGTGGAAATCTTAAAGCGCCCCAACCTGGTGGTGGCTCAAGGCGTACGTCGTATTGTGCTAGATCAAAAGGACAAATGAAGATGCACAGAATAAATTGTAGTAAAACACCTAAAAAACGTATCTGCGCCGCAAGACGTAGATGGAAATGCTAATATTATGAAATCAAAAGGACTAGGAGATTCAATAGAAAAAATTACAAAAGCAACTGGCATTAAAACTATGGTGGACAAAGTGTCTAAAGGATTAAATATTCCTTGTGGTTGTAAACATAGAAAAGATAAGTTAAACATAATGTTCCCATATAACAATAAATAAGAAATGAAAAATCAACCAATCACAGCAAAGATTAAAAGAACCACTAAAGGTGGTATCACGCAGCCGATATTGAATATGGGCGCACCAGTAAAGATGACAGCAAAAGCTCCATCAGTGGCTAAAAATTATAATGAAGGCTACCCAACTCCCGGGTCAGCAAACAAAATGATGGCACCTGCTCCTGCTCCAACTAAGCAAGTGGGAACTTTACTTAAGAAAGTAGGGCAGCAGCTCGTTAAAAAAGGCGCTCAAAGAATGTTGCCTGCGGTAAGCAATACAGGTGTTGCAACAACTAAAAAAGCAATTCAAAAAAGCGCTCCAAGAACAATAGAGGTGGTTGGTAAAACTGTAGCTAATCCTAAAAACACTGGAGGTGGATTTATGAACATAGCTAAAAAAGTTATGAAACTAGGAGCTTTAGGAGGAATTGGATATGGTATAAGTAAACTAGGGGGTAATGAAGTTGTACCGGAGGTTAAAGCTCAAGACAAAGATGTAAAGCCAACTGTAAAACCTAAAAAGAAAAAATCTTATGACCAAGCTTTTGAAGACAGAGGTGAGAGGTATAAGAACATGGATAAAGCATCTTATATAAAAGAAGCTAAACGCCAGAATGCAGTCTACAAGAAGACAGGTAAGTGGGATGTTAAAGATAGCTACGACTCTAGGCCAAAGGTAGAAAAAGTAAGTACTATAAAAACACAGCCAATTTCTCAAAAGAAAGTTGAGATTAAAACAAAGCTAGATCCTAAAGAATTACAAGCTCAAGTACCAAGCGGTAAAAAAACACCTGCAGCAAAACCAACCAAATCTCAAAAATTAAGAGCTAAAGGTAATGCAGTGTTAGCGGACAAGAGTCTTTCAACTGAAGATAAACAAAGAAAAGCTCAAAAACTTAGAAAGAGATACGATAAGACTGTAAAAAGAGAAGCTAAGAGAACAGCTAGAAAAGGGCGCAAAGTAAAGTATGATGAGGCTACAGGTACTGGAGGAAGTATTGCGGGTAACTTATTAAGAACAGTTACTGGAAAAAGAACAAGAGATAGAAAAAAAGCGCAAGCGAAAAAAGCTCAGAGCAAAGCGACAGGAAATAGCCGTCAGTCATCTAAAGCGATTGAACCAACTAAAGCACTATAACGCATGGCAACTAAAGGCTATAAAGCAAGACCAATAACAGCGAAGACTAAGGACTCCTCGAAGAGACCTGCCCCTTTTAAGCAGACTAAAGAAAAAAGCTTTGCTAATAAAGCAGGTCATCTTGCTCTTGACGTTTTGGGTTTTGTGGATGTCTGGGGAATAGGAAGTGCCGCTGATCTTATTAATGCTGGGTGGTATGCAGGCGAAGGAGATGGAACAAATGCCGCTCTGTCCACTGCTGCTGCTGTTCCATTTGGGGGCTGGGCAGCTGGAGCCGCTAAGCTTGGGCTTAAAGGGACAAAAGCTATGAAAGGAGCAAAAGCTGTAGACAAAACAGTTGAGTCTTATAAGAAAAGTAAGCTAATTAACAATAAAGGCAGTAAGTTTTTTCAACTTGATAAACCTAATAAGCTTGGGACGATTGAGCGAGCTTCAGGGACAGTGCTTGATGAAACAGGTGTTACTGCCGCTATTGATAAGATTGGTGAGGATGACGCAAAAAAAAGAAAGAAATAAAAGATGAAAAAGATTTGGGAATGGTTAACCGGTAATGTTATACGAGAAGTTGGTGACGTTATAGACAAGCTAACTACAACTAAAGAGGAAAAGCTTTTAATAAAAAAAGAAATACAGAAAATATTAGAAGACGCTGATACTAATGCTCAAAAGCAGGTTACTGCTCGTTGGGAATCAGATATGCAGTCAGATAGTTTCCTTTCAAAAAATATTCGACCAATGGTTCTTATATACTTAACCGTAATATTTACTGTTTGCGCGTTCTTTGATGGGAACATTGGGGAGTTTAAAATAGCTGAAGAATATATTCCTATATTTCAAACACTACTAGTTACCGCGTACGGCGCATATTTTGTTGGGCGTAGCTGGGAGAAGGGTAAATCAATATCTACCAAAAATACGTAATAAATAAACTAAGTATTAATAATTAAATAAAATTAAATCATGAGTAAAAAGTTAAAAGAAGGAGAACTTCAATCATTGCAAGATCACGTAAACAGATTAAATAACCTACAAATACAAATAGGTGGGTTAGAAGCGCAGAAACACGAGTTGTTACATTCAGTGGATAAAGCGAAGCAAGATCTTAGCGTTGTTCAAAAACAATTAGAAGATGAGTATGGCCAAGTATCTGTTGATATTAAAACAGGGGAAATAAAAGAGAATGAACCTGATACGAAAGATTAGTATTGGGAGAGACTATAAGAATGACGCCATGCACTATGCCATTGGGCAAGAAGTGTATGGTGGTCATACTATAGCTAATATAATAGAGGAAGATAATAAGTATTCTATATATATAAAGAAAGGGTCTGAGTTGTTACCGTGGAAAGACTTTAACAAAAATATGGCTATTGCTGTTGAATATGATTTGCAATATTAATGAAAGCTGTATATGATTTTATTATAGAGCCAGTTGATGGAAGATATAATAACAACAAGCGACTAGAAGAAGGAGATCTTATATTAAATACAGAAATGCAAAACCACAGTTACTCCAATAGAGTAGCGAAAGTTTTAGCAATACCATCTGAAATAAAAACAGATATTGTAGTTGGTGATGAGATCATTGTACACCACAATGTGTTTAGGCGTTTTAGAGACATTAGAGGCGTTGAAAAGAACAGTAGATCATATTATAAAGAAGATATATTTTTTGCGAGCGAGGACCAGGTTTACGCTGTTAAAACTTGCTGCGGATGGAGAGCATGCGAAGGTTACAACTTTGTAAAGCCTATTAAAGAAAAAAAAATGTTTTCTTTTAATTTTGAAAAAGAAGGAGTTGGCGTATTATATGCTGCTGACCCAAACTTAAATACAGTACAGCCTGGGGATCTTGTTGGATTTAAGCCAGGTGCTGAATATGAGTTTATAATAAGAGGGCAGAGGGTATACCGAGTTCCCACTAATTCAATTACAATTAAATATGAATATCAAGGAGACGAAGAAGAATATAATCCAAGCTGGGCACAAGGCAGTTGAGGAATTAATTAAAGTAGCAAAAGAAGCTATTGTAGATTCAGATGATGATATATCAGCTGACAGATTAAAAAACGCAGCAGCCACAAAAAAGCTAGCTATCTTTGACGCTTTTGAAATATTAAATAGAATACAGGACGAAGAAAACTTATTGGAAAATAAACCGAAAGAAGAAGTTCAAAAGAAAGCCTTTAGTGGGTTTGCAGAAAAAAGATCTAAATAATGTACGAACAATCATTATATAAGATCATAACGCCTGTAAAGCAGAATACGATTACAAGATTAAATAAATCCAAAAAATGGAAATACGGATATAACAAGGAGCATGATATCGTTGTTATAAGTAAAACCGGAAAAATTGGAGATATATATAATATACAAAACCTTAAGATAGCGCTACCCAAAGCCCCTAATAAGGTTGACAAAACGCAAGATAAATGGACTCCAGAAGAATTCCCCAAGGAACTTAAGAAAATACAGAGCGTTTTTGATTGGAGGGACTACCCTGAAGATTTTAAAGAAAAATGGGAACCATATATAGATGAACAATTTAGACTTAGAGAAGAAGGCCACTGGTTCAATAATAAGAATTTGGCTACTTACATTACTGGTACTCACTTTATGTACCTGCAGCACTCCAAAATTGACGTTGGGAAGCCAGACTTTCGGGAAGCAAATAGATTATTCTTCATCTTTTGGGAAGCATGCAAAGCAGATTCCAGGTCTTATGGAATGTGTTATCTTAAAAACCGTCGAAGCGGATTCTCATTTATGTCCTCAGCTGAGACAGTCAACTTGGCTACAATATCCTCGGATGCACGGTACGGCATATTGTCCAAATCTGGTTCCGATGCTAAAAAGATGTTCACAGATAAGGTGGTACCAATTTCCGTCAACTATCCCTTCTTTTTCAAGCCGATCCAGGACGGTATGGACAGGCCAAAGACCGAACTCGCATACCGTATCCCAGCCAGTAGACTCACTAGAAAGTCAATCCAAAGTAAAGGTGATCAGGAGTCGCTCGAGGGTCTTGATACGACGATCGACTGGAAGAATACCGGTGACAACTCCTACGATGGGGAGAAACTTAAACTCCTCGTCCACGATGAATCGGGGAAGTGGGAAAGGCCCGACAACATCCTCAACAACTGGAGGGTTACGAAAACAACATTAAGATTAGGTGCAAGAGTAATAGGCAAGTGTATGATGGGGTCCACCTCTAATGCGTTAGACAAAGGAGGAGAGAACTTTAAAAAATTATACAATGATTCAGATGTATCAAAGCGAAACCGTAATGGACAAACAAAGTCAGGACTCTATTCTTTGTTCATACCTATGGAATGGAATTACGAAGGATTCATTGATTCTTATGGCATGCCTGTCTTCGAAACCCCACAAAAAAGCTGCGTTGGCCCTTATGGAGACGCTATTGACGTTGGAGTAATAGAGCATTGGAATAATGAAGTAGATGGTTTAAAAGGGGATCAAGATGCTTTAAATGAATTTTATAGGCAATTTCCAAGAACAGAGGAACATGCTTTTAGAGATGAAACGAAAAACAGTATATTTAATTTAGTTAAAATATACGAACAAATAGATTATAACGAAGACTTAGGTAATACTAATGTACTAACTAAAGGTAACTTTCAGTGGGACAAAGGTATTAAAGACTCTAGAGTTATATTTACGCCAAACCCATCGGGTAGATTCAAGATATCTTGGGTACCTGGTTTAGATATTCAAAATAGACAAACAACAAAGAAAGGGTTAAAAAGTCCTGGTAATGAGCACATGGGTGCATTTGGTTGTGATAGTTATGATATATCCGGAACAACAGATGGACAAGGCTCCAAAGGTGCGTTACATGGATTAACTAAGTTTAGCATGGAAGATGCACCTGCTAATACGTTTTTTTTAGAATACATAGCTAGGCCACAGACCGCTGAAATGTTTTTTGAAGATGTATTAATGGCTTGTGTATTTTATGGCATGCCAATATTAGCTGAAAATAATAAGCCTAGATTGCTTTATTATTTTAAAAGAAGAGGATACAGGGGTTATTCAATGAATAGACCTGATAAAATTTGGAATAAGTTATCTGTAGCTGAAAGAGAAATAGGCGGTATGCCTAACTCTAGTGAAGATATAAAACAAGCGCACGCGGCAGCTATTGAATCATACATAGATAAGCACGTGGGCCTACTAGAAGATAACACTTATGGGACTATGTATTTTAATACAACATTAAATGAATGGTCTAGGTTCGATATAAATAAAAGAACAAAGTTTGATGCAGCGATAAGCTCAGGTTTAGCTATAATGGCTTGCAACAGACATTTGTATTATCCAAAACAGATTGCAGAGAAAACCAAAATAAATTTAAAAATAGCTAAATACACCAACGGCGGTGGTTTATCAAAATTAATAGAAAAATAAAAATATGGCTGAGTCAGTTATAACAAGTTATTTTCCGAGCCAAATAGCTAGCGATTCCGAAAAAATGTCCGAAGATTATGGACTAAAGATTGGTAGAGCTATAGAGAACGAATGGTTTAGTAGCGACAATGGAATAGGTAGATTTAAAAGTAATCAAAATACATTTCATAACTTAAGACTATACGCAAGAGGAGAGCAAGGCATACAGAAATATAAAGACGAACTATCTATAAACGGTGATTTGTCATACCTTAATTTAGATTGGAAGCCAGTTCCTATAATACCTAAGTTTGTAGATATAGTTGTAAACGGTATATCTGACAGGCTATTTGATATAAAAGCATACTCTCAAGATCCATATGGGGTTGAGAAAAGAACCAAATATATGGAATCTCTTATTAGAGATATGCAGACAAAGCAGCTTAACGAGTTTGTATCAAAAGAATTTGGTGTCAACTTGTTTGAAAATCCGCCAGAAATGCTGCCTTTAAATAAGGAAGAACTGGATCTGCATATGCAGTTATCCTACAAACAGCAGGTGGAGTTAGCTGAAGAGCAAGCGTTAAACGTTTTATTAGACGGTAATAAATATGATTTAATAAAAAGAAGATGCAATTATGATTTAACAACCATAGGTATTGGTGCTGTAAAAAACACATTTAGTAAATCAGAAGGAGCTAAAGTAGAATATGTAGACCCGGTAAATCTTGTTTGGTCACACACAGAGTCACCTTATTTTGATGACATATACTATGTAGGGGAAATAAAAAGCGTTCATATAAATGAATTAAAAAAGCAATTTCCTGAATTAACTAATGATGACTTAAAAGAAATAGCTGGACAAAGTTACAGAAACAACGGTTTTTACGATCGTACATTAACTAATTACAATGAAGACGACTCTAATACTGTTCAGATTCTATATTTTAATTATAAGACATTTAATAACGAAGTATACAAAGTTAAGGAAACAGCAACAGGAGCGGCAAAACTAATACCTAAAGATGATACATTTAATCCTCCGCCAGAAATGTATGAGGAATACGGGATACAAAAGCTATCACAATCATTAGAGGTACTTTATGAAGGAGTTAAAGTTCTTGGAGGTAGATTACTTAAATGGGAATTAGCTACAAATATGATTCGCCCAAAAAGCGATTATACGAAGGTTAAAATGAATTATAGTATAGTAGCACCTAGGATGTATAAAGGTCGCATAGAAAGCATCGTATCACGTATAACAGGGTTTGCGGATATGATTCAGCTTACGCACTTAAAGCTACAACAAGTAATGTCTAGAATGGTGCCAGATGGTGTTTATTTAGACGCCGACGGGTTAGCTGAAGTTGATTTAGGTAATGGTACAAATTACAATCCACAAGAAGCATTAAATATGTTTTTTCAAACTGGTTCTGTAATAGGTAGATCTTTCACTCAAGACGGAGATATGAATCCAGGTAAAGTTCCAATACAGGAAATAACAACTGGTGCTGGTGGTGGTAAAATGCAAAGCTTAATAGCAAACTACAACTACTATATGCAAATGATAAGAGATGTCACCGGCTTAAATGAAGCTAGAGACGGAAGTACTCCTGATAGCAGAGCATTAGTGGGTGTACAAAAAATGGCTGCAGCAAATTCAAATGTAGCGACTAGACATATATTAGATGGTAGTTTATTTTTAACTGCTGATTTGTGTGAAGGATTATCGTTGAGAATATCTGATATACTTGAATACTCTCCAACTAAAGAAGCATTTATTCATAAGCTAGGAAATCAGAATGTAGCTGTATTAGAAGAAATGGGTGATTTATATTTATATGATTTTGGTATATTTATTGAATTGCAACCAGATGAAGAAGAAAAAGCTGTATTAGAAAATAATATACAAGCGGCAGTTGTCGGTGGATTAATAGATTTATCAGACGCTATAGACTTAAGAGAGATTAAAAATCTAAAGTTAGCTAATCAATTGTTAAAGTTAAGGCAAAAAGCTAAAAGAGATAGAGATAAAACTACAAAAGAAGAGTTAATAAAAAAGCAAGCCGAAGCAAATGCGCAAGCTCAACAGGTTGCTGCTCAAGCGGAAGTTCAAAAAGGTCAAGCTTTAATACAACAAAAAATACAACTAGAACAAGCAAAAGCGCAAATAGATACTCAAAAGCTAATGCAAGAGGCAACTTTAAAGAAAGAGTTAATGCAGTTAGAGTTTGAAATGAACATGCGTCTCAAAGGTGTAGAAGTACAAGGTAAAAAATCTGAAATAGCAGAAAAAGAAGATCGCAAAGACGATAGGACTAAGATACAAGCTACACAACAAAGTGAATTAATAAATCAAAGAAAAAACGATTTACCCCCTAAAAACTTTGAATCTAGCGGAAACGATATACTTAGCGGGGATTTCGACTTAGGTTCCTTCGAGCCTAGGTAATAATAATAGTAATAATTATATAATATTTTATCATGTCAGAAGAACAAAAACAAGAAGCACCCGCGGTCGAGGAGACTACGGTGCAAGAATCAAAACCCGTGTCTATGGAAGATGGGGTTATTAAGGTTGATTTATCAGAATTAAATAAACCAAAAGAAGATGCCATTCCAGAACAAAAAACAGATGCAGGCGATGTTCCTGTCGAAAAACCCGCAGACCCGCCAAGTAGCGAAGACGTGGTTGAAGAAGTACGGGACACCAAACAAGATGAGGTCAAAGCCGTTCAGGCTGAAGAACCAGTAATCCAGGAAATAACCCAAGAAGAGGTTAAAGAGCAAGTTCAGGAGCTTGAGGAACAAATAGACCAAGCTGTTGTTGAAGAAGCGGTGGGTATTGAATTACCTGAAAATATTCAAAAAGTAGTAGACTTTGTAAATGAAACAGGGGGAACTCTACAGGATTATGTTAGATTGAATCAAGACTATGATTCATTAGATGAACAGCAATTACTACGTGAATATTATGAAACCTCTAAACCTCATTTAGATAGAGACGAAGTTAACTTCCTAATGGAAGATAATTTTTCTTATGATGAAGATGTAGATGAAGAGAGAGATATAAGAAAGAAAAAAATTGCCAGGAAAGAAGAACTTTCAAAGGCTAAAAAATATTTAGACGGTTTAAAGTCTGAATATTATGCAGAAATAAAAGGTGGTAGCAATCTAGCACCTGAGCAGAAAAAAGCGATTGAATTTTTTAATCGTTATAAACAAGAAAACCAAGAGGCGACTAAAATAGCGGAAACTCAAGCGTCGGCATTTAATACAACAACGGAAAAACTTTTCTCCAACGATTTCAAAGGTTTTGATTTCAATTTAGGTGATAAAAAGTTTCGTTATAATGTAAAAAATGCTGATCAAATTAAAGACACCCAAAGTGATATTAATAATTTTGTCAAGAAGTTCTTGAATGATAAAAATGAAATGTCAGATGCTGCGGGATATCACAAGTCTTTATTTACAGCTATGAATCCCGATCAAATTGCAAATCACTTTTACGAACAAGGTAAAGCAGATGCAATGAAAAACAGTGTTGCTAAAGCCAAGAATATTGATATGGATCCGAGAGGGACTCATGAGAAAGTCAATATGCCTGGTGGAGTAACAGTGCGATCTCTTAAGTCAAGTTCCTCTAAGTTTGGAATAAAAAAAAGATAATTAAAACTTAAAATTAAAAATTATGGGATCATTTACAGGGAGTGCTGGAGCATTAGCTCACTTAACTCCTCGACCAACACAAACGTTGTTTAACGACAACTACTTGTCTTTATCAGACATGGATTTTACACAACAATTCTTACCAGAAGTATATGAGAAAGAAGTAGAAAGATACGGTAACCGTACTATCTCTGGTTTCTTAAGAATGGTAGGAGCGGAAATGCCTATGGCTTCTGACCAAGTAGTTTGGTCTGAACAAGGTAGATTACACGTAGCATACGACCCGTGTGTAACAACTGCAACAACAGTTGTAATACCAGCGGTTAGTGGAGCTTCACAAAACGTTATTGGCCCTGGTGCTACTATCGTAGTTTCTAATGCAGCAGGTACTGTAGTTGAAAAAGCATATGTTAAAGCTGTAGCAACTGCTGGAAACGGAGTAGCTACTTTAACAGTTGTAGGATACGCAGCACCAACTATTACAGCTCACTCATCAAATGCAAAAATATTTGTATATGGTTCTGAGTACGCAAAAGGAACTTCTAATGCAGGAACTTCTATTGATGCAGCTTTCGAGCAGTTCAATAACAAGCCAATCATACTTAGAGATAAGTACAATGTAAACGGTTCTGATACCGCTCAAATTGGATGGGTAGAAGTAACTACTGAAGTAGGAACATCTGGATATTTATGGTACTTAAAATCTGAGCACGAAGCTAGAATTCGTTTTGAAGATCAACTAGAAATGTCTATGATTGAAGCTGAAAAAGTATTTGCAGCTAACGGATCACCAAGCTTTATTGCTCCAGCAGCAGGTCTTGGCGGTGGTAGTCAACTTACAGGTTCTGACGGGCTATTTGCAGCGCTAGAATCAAGAGGACTAGTTTACGCAGGAGCTGATTTTGATGCAGCGAATGGCGCGGGATTAGTTGAGTTCGATACTATATTACAAGAGCTTGATAAGCAAGGAGCTATTGAAGAGAATATGATGTTCTTAGATAGAGCTACTGCACTAAGTATTGATAACATGTTAGCAGCACAAAATGCTTACGGAGCAAACGGTACATCTTACGGTGTGTTTGATAACTCTGAAGACATGGCTTTAAACTTAGGATTTAGCGGATTCCGTAGAGGATCTTACGACTTTTACAAGACTGACTGGAAATACTTAAACGACGCTACTACTCGTGGATTAGTTGGAGATATTGGAGGTGTTATTGTACCAGCTGGAACTTCTACTGTATACGACCAAGCTTTAGGACAGAATATTTCAAGACCTTTCTTACACATCCGTTACAGAGCTTCTGAAGCAGATGATAGAAAAATGAAGTCTTGGATCACTGGATCTGTAGGTGGAAACTATACTAGCGACGAAGATGCAATGAACGTTCACTTCTTATCAGAAAGATGTTTATGTGTACAAGCCGCTAACAACTTCGTATTATTGAAAAAATCATAATACACCAATGTAATTGTTACCCTCGTTATATTGACGGGGGTAATTATTACTTTTATAAACTATTTAATCATATTATATCATGGCTAAAAAAGCTACAGCAGAAAATATTGAGGTTGCACCTCAGCAGAAAGCCGTTGTACAGGCAAAAAAAGTACCAACATTTGAATACAAAGATAGAAATTATTATATATCTACAGGTAAATCACCTCTAATATATGTTATGCAAAGTAAGCATAGTAGAGCGAAACCTTTATTATGGTTTGATCCAGAGTTAAAATACTCAAGAGAGATAAGATATGCTACAAACATGCGTAGTCCATTATTGGATGAGCAGAAAGGGGAGGCTACATTAGGTAGAATAGTTTTTAGAAACGGAACATTAACTGTCCCAAAAGAAAATGTTGCATTACAAAAATTATTATCAATATATCATCCAAACAAGGATAAGGTATATAAGGAATTAGATAAAGTGGAAGATTCTGTTAACCATTTACAATGGATTGAACTTGAATTAGAGGCTTTAACCTTTGCAAAAACAATAGAGATTGATCAAGCAGAGGCAATATTAAGATCTGAAATGGGAGAAAGTGTTACAAATCTTTCATCCAGCGAATTAAAAAGAGATTTAATGATCTTCGCTAAAAATAATCCTGTCTTGTTTCTTGAGTTATCACAAGATGAAACCGTGGAACTAAGAAATACAGGAGCAAAAGCTGTGGAAGCAGGGATATTAAAGTTATCCGGTGACCAAAGAACATTTACATACGGCGAAGGAAACAGAAAACTTATGACGGTTCCTTTTGATGAACATCCATATTCAGCGTTAGCTGCTTACTTTAAGACAGATGACGGAATGGAAGTTTATAAAACAATTTTAAAAAGACTTAAATAGTCACCTATAGTGGTTAGGCCATCTTAAGGGTGGCCTAATTATTATAAATAACATAAATTATGGCTGTAAGCGTAGATACTGTTTATCAAAGAGTATTAGGAATACTTAATAAAGAACAACGAGGGTATGTCACGCCTCAAGAATTTGACTTGTTCGCAAATCAAGCACAGAGCGATTTGTTTGAGCAATATTTTTACGACATTAATCAATTTGGAAGAATACCAGGTAATGATACTGAATACTCAGACATGCTAACTCTTCTAAATGAAAAAATAAACATTTTTGAAACAGTCGCGCCTCCTACGAGGAACTCTGCAAACACTCACTTCATTCAACCAGCCAATCTATATAGGCTAGGATCTGTTGTTTACAAGAACACTACTACAAACCCTTTTGGAGTATCTTCAACAGAACAAATAGAAGCGGAAAGAATTAACTCTAACGAGTTTTTATATATAAATTCTTCACCTCTTACAAAACCAACAAACACTCGTCCTGTATTTATTTCTAATGCAAGTGGTATAAAAGTTTACGGAGCATCAGAAGTTGTTCTGCCCGCATTAGTAGACTACCAATACATAAGAAAACCAGCAACAGTGCAATGGGGATATCAAATAGTATTTAACGAGGCTTTATATGACGCCACTAGTACTGTTAATTTTGAATTGCACCCATCTGAAGAATCTGAATTAGTTATTAAAATATTAGAACTTTGCGGTATACTTATAAAAGATCTAAGCTTGTATCAAGTATTTGATAAAGAAGAGCAAGAAACAATTCAACAACAAAAATCATAACGCATGAGTTTAATAAATCAAACAGACGAACAATACTACTTAGGCCCAGATTGAGTTTGGAATAGTTGGGATGAGAATTATGGCAATTACCAATTCGTAAGCATAAAGGATATAATAAATAATTTCATTATATCATACGTAGGTGAGGGTAAAATTATTAGTAAGCTTAAAAGAACAGATGTTGCTTTTCATGCACAAAGAGGTATACAAGAATTTAGTTTTGATATCTTGCCTTCCATGAAATCGCAAGAGATAGAAATTGGACCAAACTTAAATTTTATATTACCAAAAGATTATGTTAACTACGTAAAGCTTACGTGGGTTGACAGCCAAGGTATTGAAAGAATAATATACCCAGCTTATAAAACATCTAACCCATTACCTATAGCGCAAGATAGCGATTATGAATATTTATTTGACGAACAATCACAACAAATAATCACAGCTGAAGAATCTGAAACTAGAAAAAAATTTCAATCCAGTAGTACTGCGCAGGGCCAAAACCTAAACAATGTAAATAACCCTACCGTCTTAGCCGCTAATAGCTTTGGTAGAAGATACGGTTTAAACCCTGAGAATGCTCAAGCTAATGGCGTATTCTATATAGATCAAATATCTGGAATAATATATTTTGGATCTGACTTTGCAAACAGAATTGTAACATTAAAGTACATATCCGATGGGATCGGTTGCTCTGATGATGAAATGACTGTACATAAGTTTGCCGAGGAAGCTATATACAAATACATAGCTCACGCAGTTTTAGCTACAAGAGCAAACACTCCTGAGTATCTGGTAAGTAGGTTTAAAAGAGAACTAGCGGCTGCTAGAAGAAATTCAAAGCTAAGGTTATCAAATATTAAAATAGAGGAAATTACACAAGTAATGCGTAATAAGTCCAAAATCATAAAACACTAATATATGCAGTTTGTACACGTTTTCCAAAAAGGAAAAATGAACAAGGATCTTGACGAAAGACTTGTTCCAAATGGTGAATATCGAGATGCTTTAAATTTAGATTTAGCGGATTCTCAGAATGGAAACATGGGTTCTTTGCAAAACGTAAAAGGTACAATAGAGCTTAGAAGTAAAGCTGGATTGTCGGCTGTTTGGACAGATAACTACATAGATGGTTTAACAAACCCCGAGTGCATAGGTACATTCAGAGATGACTTAAATGAAAAAATATATTGGTTTATAACATCTTCAGGTAATGCAAAAGGAGCTATTAGTATTATAGCTGAGTACGATCAAACTTCAAATACAGTTTCGCCAATATTAGTAGACAAGCAAGGAATACTTAAATTTAGTAGATCCTACTTAATAACAGGTATAAATATTTTAGGGGGTATGTTGTTTTGGACAGATAACCAAACAGAACCTAAAAAAATAAATATTGAAAAATTTAAAACTGGTTCTACTGATTTTGATACTCATACAAAAATACCTACATACATTCCAAACACTCCAGACAACCAACCACAGTATGAGGTTAATCTAACTGGAACTCCTGATTTTACAGAAGCTGATATAACTGTTATAAAAAAATCCCCTTTAGCTTCCCCTTCTATAGTGACTAGCCCTAGTAAATTTGGGCCAAATGTTCCAGGAACAGGCATCGCTCCTGTTACAACATCAATGACTTTAGCCTCTATGGTTAACTTTACTTACGTAAACGATGCAACCAACCTGCCTGATACAAGGGTTTCTTTAGACACTTATGGTGAATGGTTAGCTAACACCGAATCAGATCCTGATTTTTACGACGATACATCTATCCCTAACTGGAATGGTACCGTATCTTTTAACATTAGCACAGCTCCCCCTGCTGGTACATGGGGCGCAGGCTCTATCATGCGTTTAGAAACAGATTATACAACGGAATTTTATGTAAATTATCATTATGAGATAACCATTAAAATAGATTCAGTAGTAGGTAATGTTGTTACAGGTAAAATACAAGCTATTTCTGAGAACATAGAAACGTTTTTGGATAGTGATTTAGATATAATTGTACTAACATGGGAAGGCCTAATAGTTGAGGAAGCTCCTATGTTCGAATATGTTTTCCCTAGATTTGCGTATAGATGGAAGTACATAGATAATGAATATTCTACATTTTCGCCTTTCTCTGAAGTGGCTTTTGAAGGAGGTAAATTTGAATATGTATCTTCTGATGGTTACAATATAGGTATGACCAACAACATAAGACAATTAACTGTAGGCAATATTTCTTGGGGATCAGAAGAAGTACAGGAGGTAGATATTCTTTATAAAGAATCAAATAGCACAGCTGTATATACAGTAGAAACTTTAAAAAGATCAGATTTTTCCACACTTCCAAGCACTTTTGACGTAGAAACAGAATTAATTGGAGCAATAGTGCAATCTAATCAATTACTACGACCGTGGGATAACGTGCCTAGAGCGGCAAAAGCACAAGAGGTTATAGGCAATAGAATTGTTTACGGAAACTATTTGCAAAATTATAATGTAGAAACAATTTCTTTAGATCTTACCAATACACCTAATAATCATGAATCCGTAGCGGATCTTACAAAAATAGGAGTGCCTAACCAATCTGTAAAATCTATAAGAACTTACCAAGCGGGTATAGTTTTTGCTGATAAGTATGGTAGAGAGACGCCCGTATTTTCAAGTAAGTCATCTAGTACAAAAGTAGATATTGAAAACTCTGACAAAGCTAATAAGCTATCTGTCACACCTTCTGGTACACCGCCTGATTTTGCAACACATTATAAATTTTTTATAAAAGAAAATTCAAACGAATATTACAATTTAGCTTTAGACAAATTTTACAACGCTGAAGACGGGAATGTTTGGCTTTCTTTTCCTTCCTCGGAAAGAAATAAGGTTGATATAGAAACGTATCTAATCTTGAAGAAGCAACATGACACTAATGTTTCTGTAAAGGAATTAAATAGATATAAGATATTAGATATTGAGTCAGAAGCTCCAGAATTTATATCTACTTTTGATGAAGTGATTTCAACAACTGCAGTAGAGCTATTAGCCTCTGTTGATATTGGATTTTTGTCTATTAAATTTAAAGGGCCTTCCTCAACAAAAAACCCACAATTTGCTCCAAACCTAGCGGGTAACAGAGTTAGGTTTACATTCGGAGGTGGAACATCTTTGCAGTATGGAGTTGTGAGCGCTACGCCATCAAATCCAAGCAATGATGACTTTGACTACGATGTGATACTAGACGCACCTTTAGGGCCTGATGCTACATTCATGGAAAGTATAGGCGTTGGTACCTCTTTTAATATAACAATAATACAGGACGAAATTCTAAATAAACCAGAATTTGAAGGTAGATTTTTTGTGAAAATAAGTAGAGACCTGTCTTTTGATACCAATATTATAGCTCCTTTTGCAGCTATGGAAACATCTTATGGTATAATAGATGTGTTTTATCCTGATTATGGGTGGGCTGAGAGGAACCACCCTGAAACACCTATTGGTTATGCTTACGCGGATGGTGGTAGCGATTTTGATGAATGTACATTTAGCGGAGACCATAGATCAAGACTAAAATTAAGTGGATGGGACAAAGGAATAGGATACTATATTACACAAACACCAGACCCACTTATACAAGAGTATTTTCCTAATTACCAACCACCTACTAAAGGCAGTACTGATTTTGGAATTGTAAGTATGAGGAGAGGTGTGAACAGCTTCGTGGATAGAATCTTTGGGCATGTCCTTAGTCAAAACTTTGTACAGGATACAGGTTCTGGCGTATCTCCAAATGGGCTTGTATCTACCGGGGCTGAGATTCGTTTTCAGTGTCAAGGTAATGGGCCAGATTCAGGAAGGTATTCTCAAATATATAAAATAAATTTTGCATTAGGACAATGGTCACATAGAGGAGGTAGAGTACAGCAGTGGAGTTGCTCTCCACAAGGCGCGTCTGAAAACCAACGATATGCAATATTTATAAGATTAAATAAACCCATTACAGAGGACTGGATGCCTTCTGCTAATCAATGGACAAAGCTAGAAGCTAACTTGCCTACCTTGCAGGTGGTACAACCTATAATATCAAACAGCAATAAGCTATTAAGCTCTACTAATCCAGCTATATTTGAAACAGAACCAAAAGAAAAAGTTGATTTAGATATTTACTACGAAGCTAGCGACTCTTTACCTATATCTAATTTTAATACAGCTGATCAATCTGTGGAATGGTTTAACTGCTATTCTTACGGGCAAGGCGTTGAGTCAAATAGGATTAGAGATGATTATAACGCTGTCACTATTGACAAAGGTGTTAAAGCCTCTACTGTGCTCGATGAGCCCTATGCTGCAGAAAGAAGAGCTAGTGGATTTATATTTTCCCAAATATTTAATTCTACATCGGGTATTAACAGATTAAATCAATTTATACAAGCAGAGCCAATAACGAAGGATCTAAACCCTATACATGGATCTATACAAAAGTTACACGCTCGCGATACTGATTTAATTACTCTATGTGAGGACAAGTGTTTTAGAGTGCTGGCAAATAAGGATGCTCTTTTTAACGCAGACGGAAACACAAACTTAACAGGCAACAGAGCTGTATTAGGACAAACCGTACCTTATGCTGGAAACTTTGGTATATCTACCAACCCTGAATCGTTTGCTGATTTTGGTTTTAGATTATATTTTTCAGATAAGAATAGAGGCGCTGTAATAAGATTATCTAGAGACGGTATAACTGAGATATCAACTTATGGTATGGGGGATTTCTTTAGTGATAACTTAAGATCATCTACTGTAATAAAAGGTAGTTATGATGAAGATAAAGGCTTATACAATTTATCTTTAAATAAATTAACTGATGAATGGGAAGAAAAACTAAGCACAGATCAAGCCTATAACTTAACAGCGGAATGCGATAATCCAGCATCTGCAACAGAGAAAGTGAGTGCAACAACTTTATCGTTTAAAGAAACTGTTAATGGGTGGACTAGTAGAAAAAGTTTTTTACCTGAGGAGGGTATATCTTTAAATAATATTTATTATACATTTAAAAATGGATTACTGTGGCAGCACAATGCAAATCCGGTGTATAACAATTTTTATGGCACTCAATACTTTAGCACTTTTAATCTTCTTGTAAATGAAGCGCCACAAGCGGTAAAAGGATTTACGGCTTTAAACTATTCAGGTACAGCTTCAAGAGAGATAGAATATCAATACGGAAATAAGTGGTACTCTATTGCTGAGGTTAATGCTAATCAAATATTACCTACTGCTTCACAAATTAAAAGAGAAGGTTGGTACACCAACTTTATTAGAACAAATTTAGAGGCTGGTGAAATAAAGGAATTCGAAAACAAAGAAGGAAAATATTTTAACTATATAAAAGCACTTGAGGTTTGTAAAACAGGAGATGGGATTGGAACGCCTGAAGTAATAGATCCAGATCCTTTAGACTTTTTGCTTACAGTAACTATTGATACTGATTGTGGTGGTAGCGGTGGTACTACACCGGACACGACTCAGTTCTTCTTTAATATATGGGACGATGGTAAACCCGCGGATCTTCTTGACATTGAGCCAGAAACAGCGGCGCAAGATGTTAAATGTAAAATAGAAGATTTTTATGATTTAGTTAATCAAACCTACAATGTAGTAACTAATCAAGGGACTGCGTTCTCTTACGTTCTAGAGCAAGGATTAGCTGTAGGTACTCAAATGTATAACAGTTCTACAAATGAACCTATTAGTTCAGCGGGGGCTTATTTGTTTGCTGGAGTTGGTCAGCAGCAAAATGACATACTGTTAAGTCACGCAGGTTTAGATAAAAACAATTCAACAGTTGTTCCTGCAACTTATTATGTAATGATACTAGGCTCAAATGGTCAGATAGCTTCGTATACTAAATACAATACTTTAGCGGCATGTACGGGGGTTCCTGATAGAAGCCTTAGGGGAACTGGTGGGCTTTCATCAACACTAACGCTTGGTTATTATAATTTCAGTATTCCTGTGCAAACAAACGCACAGCTTTGGTGTGCTGTAAAAGCATATATGGAAGCTTGGCTTCTTTTAGATCCTGACGCTAGAGGAAGAGGTTGGATGGTGCCTACTGCTTATTGGTATGGACCAGCTAACTTCCAAGTTGGTACACAACTTTACAGTTATAATAGCTCTCTAGGTTTTTACAAAAAGAATCACGATTCTGCTGGCAACCCAGGCTCGTATGGTAGAAAAGAAGTTTATAGATTAGGAACTTATTGGAGCGGATCTTTAATGCCTATAGGGCTGCCTTTTACAAGCAACACAACCATAGGCAACGAATGGTTTATAGTTACCACTAACAATCTTGGTATTATAACTGCAATTGAACAATACAATTTAATTAATACTAGCTGCTAATAAATAAAAAAATTATGCCAGAAACATTTAACAATTATAATTTTTCATCAGTAACATATACTGTTATAGAAAACGGTAATATTGCAGCAGAGATAGGTGTAGCGACTCTTACTATAATGCCCAACAGCGGATACACCGTAACGGCTGCGGATTTTTCATTAGATCCGGGTTTTTCTAATCAGTATGTTAGCGCTGTAACTTTTGCTCAAAGTGGTCTTAATGTTATATGCTCTATCGTTTTTCTACCAGGGGCAACTATGCCTTCTGATAACGTCACAATACCTTTATGTATAATAGGTGAAGCGGAACCTGCATTAAAAACCATTCAAGGTACTTACACTTCTACAATTTCACCCAATATTACACCAGTTAGCCAAAGTAATGTTAATTACAGTAATTCAGGCACGCTTGGTCAAAACGAATTGTTATTTACAAAAACTTATACAGCAGCGTCAGGGCATTATTTAGTTAACCCCTCTTTAAATGTTACTAATGGTATTATGTCTAATTACAACATAGTTGAGACCCCTACGTATAATTCAAGCGGGGATTTAACGAGTATAAAATTTGATGTTTACTACACGTACCCTCAAGTAAATGCTTCAGGAGACACTATTAGTATAGTGGTTGCATCTAAAGCTTTGTTTGTTCCTGTTTTAGAAATAACATCTTACTCTATGCTGGAGACTAATATTCTACCTGCCGGAGAGCTTAGGCCTATTACTTTTTTCGGAACAGCTGGAGCTGTGTTTTCTGTGGTAGTTTCATCTACCCCAGGTGGATCATATACTTTAATTTCAAACCAAACATTAGGTCCAAGCGGTCTGTTTACTGCTAATATTATATTTCCACCAACAACAGCTGACGTTGTATACAGCATAACAATATCTGGTAATATAGCAAATCCTTTTGTTCAACCAAATCCAATAGTTTTAAATCAGTACGTGGGAGTACCTGTTATAACTTTAACGGCATCATCTAGCAATGGTATTACCGGCTTTGTAAATGCAACACAAAGTGGTAATGCTTTTTCTCAGCCAACCGGGGTAACCCTTAATTCGACATCCACATTAGCTGTTCCTAATTCAAACACTCTTACTTACGGTGGAGTTATAGATTTATCTAATATATTATATACAGGTTTTATTGGAGCAAATCCTGCGGTTGCCGCTAATGTTACAAATTCTTCTACAGTTACTTTAGTTGATGCTACCGGGGTGTTAGCGGGGGATAGAATTACATCGTCAAATATAGGGCTAGCGCCTTTTCAGCATGCAATCACCAATGTTTCCGGTAATGTGCTAACTGTAACCCCAAACATTACCGCTACAGCAGGTAGTGGATTGGGAATATGGAGACAAAATGGTAATGTTATTTCAGATGCACAACTTTCTGTAACACAAACCAACGCTTATACTGTTCAAGCGACTTTTAATGCGACCGTAAACAACTTTGGAGACTCTGATGTTACTTTCACTTTAGATTTAGATTCTATATTTGATGTAGTAAGTAGTAGTCAAGTGTTTGGTCCGTTTGGTTTTGGCTACAACGCAAACAGTGGGCCATCAGCTTGTTGCTCTATGACTAGTGTGGCACGTTATTTAGACTCTAACTCTTTATCTACTGCAACTAAAATGTATACTGATGCGCAAGGTAATACATTAGCACCTGCTGGATACTATTCTTTTAATGGAGATTACAGGTATTTTAATGGTACTATTTTTACTTCAGCGCTAATGGCAGTGTGCCCATCTTGCTTTACTACGTTAACTTTATGTTACAGCTCTACGTCTGCTGCAAATTTATGTTGTAGCAATTCTACTACTGTAACTGTTTATGTAGCAGCTGGTCAGACATTTGAAAACAACACGGGTATGTATAGCAACTCGTCTTTAACGTCAGCAGCACCTAATGGATTCTACAGCAATAATACTTGTAACACACAAACACCATAAAAATGGCAAATAATACTTATAGACAACAAAATTCAGGGACCCTAGGGGTTTTAACTAATTGCCCTAGTTGCGGAACTAACGCTAACTACGCGGTACAATTGTGCTCAGGAGGGGGGACAATATATATTAACAGCTCCACTGGTTTTAGCGGGTCTCAAAGCGTACTTCTAACTAATGTTTATAGTATAAATGATGTTGTATGGATTACACCTAGCCAAGGGGGAGCGAGAGTTTGTGCTAAGATAACAGGTTTAAATCAAAACTTTGCTTCAACACAATTTTTTGATATAGCTTCAGGCCCTTGGTCCCAATGCACTCAATGTATAACTCCTTAATATAATACACTATGCCAAATATAACATTAGATTTTACTAACCCTTTACCAAACGGAATACAAGTTGGAGATATAGCTTGGTACCTTGATGTATCTGAGGACACAAACATTAAGATGGGTCCTATAGTATCTATGTCTTTAGATCCAATACAGATAGTGGTTTCTGTCGCAACTGGAGTTGTACCGCCAACCGCACAGGATTTTATATTCTATGCACCCGATCCTATTGCGGTTGTAAGTTCACTTAAGGGATATTTTGCTGAAGCGCAGTTTGTTAATAAATCTACTGAATACGCGGAGTGTTTCTCTGTGGGCGCAGAGGTATTTGAAAGTAGTAAATAATGCGTAATAATAAAACTATAAAAACTTAATATAATGGTAGGACAAATAGTAAGCGGATTAACTGGCGTAGCTAGTGGTATCATAGGTTCTAGAAAAAGAAAAAAAGAACAAAGGGCAGCCCAAAAAGAATTTAACCAAAGAAAAATGAATTTTGAGATGCAAGACACATCTAATGTGTATGAGAACATGCAAAATACAATGGAAGATCTTACGGTTAACCAAGAAGCTGCTCAATTTCAAGCAGAACAAGAGCAACAAGGGTTACAGAATATAATGAGTAACATGTCGGGTGCAGCCGGAGGATCTGGAATAGCAGGCATGGTGCAAGCTATGGCTAATCAACAAACAAAAAACTTAAGAACAGCTTCCGTTGATATTGGTAGACAAGAACAAGCAAACCAAATGGCTGAAAGACAGCAAGCTGGAAATTTAGCGCTTTATGAGCGTAAAGGAGAATTAATCTCTAGAGATGCAGAAAACGAAAAGAATTCCACATTATTAGGTATGTCCCAAGCTAGACTAGGGGCTGCTAACCAGGCAAGGCAAGATGCTACTAATGCAATTGTTGGTGGTGTGGGTAGTATAGCTGGAGGAGTATTAGGAGGCATGGCCTCAGGTGATATGCCTTTCGGTGGTGGTGCATTTAGCGACTTCCTCTCCGGATTGGACGGTAACAGAGAATAAAATAAAAAACATGGCAGATAAAAATTTAATACAAGGAGCGATTAATCTTGGCGAAAGCAAAAGAAGCACTTGGGGAGCCGCTATGCAAGAGAGTGCAGCTAAATCTTTTATGATTGAAACTCAAGCAAGAGCAGTAAAAAAAGCACAAAAAGCGGCAATAAACCAAAAAGTTGCTGGCTATATTGATAGCTTAAATTCTAATGTAGATCTTACTAGTCTTACAGAAGAACAACAAGCATCTGTTACAAATTATCTTCAAAAAGAAAAAATGGTTTATGCAGATGCGGCTAATCGTATAGCTAAGCTAGAGCCTAATAATCCTCAATACATGGAACTAAGAGATCAAATGAACGGTATTCAAATGTCGTTTGCAAACTTAGCATCATCATTAAATCAATACAAAGAAGACAAAAAAAGCTACTTAGAAGATTTTGATAAAGGAATAATATCTGATGGTAATGAATTAAACACATTAGGTGAAGCCTCTGATATATATACAGACAAAGGTTATGCAGGTGTTGGACCTGGGGGTAACTTAGTTTTTTGGGATAATGAAAATGAAGATTATAAATCTTACTCCGCAATGCAAAAACCTTTCTTAAAAGATTTTACTGCTGCGGATCAGATAATGCAAATGAATGAACAAGTTTATAATGCTGGTACTGCTTTGTCTGGTACAAGAGAAAACATGATTCGCCAAAAGCTTAATACTAGTATTTCAAAAGGAGGGAGACAATCGTTATTGTCTTTAGCCTCTGATGACTTTATATTAGAAGGAGGTTTAGGATTACAGGATCCCGCTTTGTTTGAAGTAGGAAACGAAAGTGCTTTAAAAGCGGCTGTATTAGATGGGTATATGGATATACTAAAATCTTCCGCTAAGCAAGGAGCTGCAGATAAACGTCCAGCTAGATCAGGCAGAGGGCGTGGTGGATTTTCTGGTGCTTTAAACGATGAAATAAATTTATCAGGGAACATACAAGATGACGCTATGACTTTTTCGCAGCTTAGTAAGCCAGCAGGAGATGGCGAGTATGAAACCAAGGCTCAATCCATAGTACAAGCTTTAAATGGTATTGATCCAACTTCAAAGTCCGCGTCTTATATATCAAGAGGAGATTTTTACAATGACTACCTAGAGGCTATGGATAAAAGCGACGACGAAGAATCAAGAAAAGACTTTACCAGCGAATATGGTAAGTCTCAAATTTTTAAGTTAGCTCCTAATAGAGGTGACTCTTATGGAATAAATGTTAATACAAATGACCCTAAGGCATTATATAAACTATATATACAAAACGCAGGGCTAAGTAACAAAGCACAAAATTACTACATTGGGCAATACAATGATGGTTCTACACAAGGCGAATCAGGTGGTGGAAGTATGTCTAAATACAATAAATAAAATATAATATGAACGAAGAAGCATTAAATGACTCGTTTAACCTGTTTGCTAAAAATGGTTATAATGGCACAATAGAGGATTACCAAGAATTAATTAGAACTGAAAAAGATGCTCTAAATGATTCTTACAATTTATTTAAAGGGAATGGTTATAGCGGTAGTGCGGACGACTTTTCATCTTTAATAGGCATGGGGCCAGCAAAGACAAACGACTCTGCAAGTGCGGATCCAGCTGTGGAGTCAAATCAAAACGATACGGATTCACAATCGGAAGAAGATTCTTCGGAATCGTACTTTGATATAGGCTTAGGCTTAGTAGGTTCTTTATGGGAAGGGGCTAAAGAAGGTTGGACAAGAGCGGATGCTTTACCTAATGCTTTAGCTGTTTATAATGAGGGTGCAGATATGTCTAAAGAAGACTATGCTGAGCTAGCTAAGAACACTAGGGATCAAGAAACTGTTGCTCCTGACAAAGATTATTTAAAATTTAAAGCAAATTTTGATCAAATTGCTGAAAAAGAAGGATATTGGTATGCTTTTGCAAAAGCTGCAGCTACTCCAGAAGGTGTAAAACAATTAGCTAAAGCTCAAGCATCTTCTACTGTTTTGCAATTTAGAACTGTATTGCCTGAATTTTTAGGAGGCATTGATCTAGACGCTGAAGACACTGCTGTTATGGCAGGAACAACCGCGGCGGGATCTGGGGTTGGTTATGGTATAAACAAACTAGGAGATAAATTACTTAGAAGCGGCAAAGGGGGTTGGAAAGGAAAAGCTTTAGGATTAGGACTTAAGGCTATTGGCGCAGGTACCGGTGGTTTTGCGGGGTTAATGGGCGGAACGTCTAGAACAATGGAAAAAGGTTTTACTACTGTAGAGCTTTTAAATGAAGCCGCTGAAGATATGTATGGCGACAAATTTAAGAACGGCACTGACGCGGAAAGAATAAAAATATATCAAGACATTGTAAATAATGAGGAAGTGTTTGGGGAAATCCAAAGTAGATCTATAGCTAGAGGTAATACTATTGGTTTTGTAGATGGTGTGACCGGATTAGTAACAATGGGTTCAGGGAAAACTGCTTTTAATTTAATTTCAGGAACTAGATTATCTAAATTATCAGGCTTGGGTGGGATAGTTACTGCCGGAGCTGTTGAAACTGCAGGTGGAGGTATTAGCGAGCTAAAAGGACAGCAGGCAGCTGGGCAGGAAATTGATCCTTTTGAAATAGGTATGGAAATGATGGGCGATAAAGTCTTTACATTTACTCAATTACCAGGCGCGCTTAAAAATCCATCTTATGCTATTAATGGAGAAAAGATGAACGGCAGTAAATTTGCTGAGACTCTTAAAATAATGAACGATGACGCTTACGTAAATGCTAAAATTGATATAAAAAATTCTCCTTTAGCAAACGAAGTAGTAAACAATAGAAGACAAAACATAGCAACCGATCTAAAAGTAGACAGCAGAATAAATGGCGTTGCAGACAGAGCTGAAGCTATAAGGTTAACAAGAGAACTAAATTCCCTTGAAACCAACAAAACAGGTAACGCAATAAAGATAACACAAACCAAAATAAAGCTTCAAGCAATTTCAGATTTATACAAAGACGCAACTGTTGATGCCAGTATTGAGCAAAGAAAGCAAGCCGTAGCTGATGCTGTAGAAAGTGAGTTTGAAGCTAGCTTTAATAAAAACACCAGAGCTGGATATGAAGCAATAGGTGTTGATGTAGACATCGCGGAAACAGATAATGAATTTTTTCAAAAAATATCTGAGGCTACTAACATGTCTTTAAATGAAGCCGCAATTGAAGCACAAAACTCTAATGGAGTGTTTGCTGGTGGTGGTAAGGTTTTTGTAAATAAAGCAAAAGCTAAAAGAAGTATAGACATAGCCACTGGGAACAAAGGTCAAGTTACTATAGCGAGTCACGAGGTGTTGCACCCTATATTTAATGCGCTTATCGGTGGAGTTACAGCGCAAGGGGCATTTGTAAAGGATTTTAAATCCAAAATGACTAGCAAGCAAAAAGCTTATGTAAACAGGCAATTGAAATTAAGAAATTATTCTAAAGCTGAAACAGCCACAGAGCTAATGAACGTTTTTTCAGACGGTATAATTAGCGGTGAAATAAATTACGATTTAACGACTTTTGATAAATTTAAAGGAGCTATAGCAAATGTATTTTCTAAATCTGATTTAGGTAATATATCTTTTGACAACGGCCAAGACGTTTATAATTTCCTTAAGGAATACAATACTAGTATTAAGTCTGGCAAGTTAAGCGACGCAGCGATACAAGCAGTAAAGACTGCTGAAAAAAACAAAGGAGTTAAAGTGTCTGAAGCTAAAGCTGTGGGAGGCAATCAGTTTTCTAAAACTGTAGAACAAGCAGAAATTGATTTAGAGAACGCACAAAATGCAGACCCTAATGATCCTAGATATTTTGATAACTTAGATGCAGCGGAAGCCGCATTAGATGCAGCAGAAGAGGCTGCTTTAAATCCACAAGCACCTATTAAGGCTCAACCAAAACCAAAGCCAAAAGTTAAAAAAGAAAGGCCAGCTAAACCAACAAGGACCACAGATCTAGGACCTAGAGATCCGTTATCTCAAAAAATAATGGATGCCTATAATGTAGGCATGTACGGTATTGAAAGGCCAGAATATAAGGCTAGTAAACCTTTACCTGCTCCAGTAGAGCGCAAGTTGGTACCTATGTTTGAAGGTTATATAAATACTATTGTTCAACAAAAGTTTAAACAATTTGCAACTGAAGCTTTAGAGTTTCAAGATGCTTTATCTATATTAAGAGCTGAAGTAGTTAGCGCTATTCGTACATACAATCCCGCTAAAAACAAAGATCTAGCTGGGTATGTAAAAAAGATAATACAGACTAGGCAGTCTTTAATGTTTAAAGAAGCTAACACTGAGTTTACATCGAATTTAGATGACGCTAAAGGTGTTGCATCTACACAAGACACGCAATCTATAGATAGAAGTGGCAACGTAGAAAGAGGACAAGCCACATTTGATGAATTAGATATCGTTGACGATGCACTAATCGAAGATATTAAAACAGATCTTGAAAAGGAAATAAGAGTAAGAACTCAAAAAGGCACGTTATCTGAAATGATTAGTGTTAAGAAAGGTAGAGAAGTTTATATGGTTACATGGTTGGAAAATTATGTAAATAAACAACTGTTTAAAAAGTTATCTAAAAAGCTAGGTGCTATTACCGGAGTATACCCTAATGCGGTCATTCCTGGTGCTTATATAGACTTTCTAAACGATCCAAAAACTTTTGATATAATAACTAAAGCTTTGCCAATTAAAAGCATTAAAAAGAGCTATGGTAAGCTATTTCCGATTGAACGAGTTGGTAGAGAATTAACCGCGGAAGGTAATCCTGTATTTAGAATTAAAGCAATTGATAAAAAGACTTTTTTAACTTATTTTGTTAAAGGTAAAAAGTCCGCTGTATTAGAAAGGCAAAAGCAATTATTTAGAGAAATACTTACGCCTTTAGCTAAACAGGTTGTAGCTGATTTTGCTACACCAGAAAATATCACATCGCTTGAAGATATTAAAAGCTTAGCTCCGGAAACTGCTTTAGACGTAACCCAAGAGATTGTTGTTAAAGCTCAGCTAGAAAATTTAGAATCTAAATTAGACCGCTATAAAGGAGAGCAAGCAGGCTTTGACATAATACAATTTTCAAAAGAAGCTCCTTTAATAAAGTACGACAGAACACAGGTAACATCTACTAAAGTAAAGAATGCTTTAAATCTTGATCCTCATTCAGAAGAATTTTTATCTAAGAATGAATCCCTACAGCACGCTACTAACTGGGTAAGAGAAACTTTAAAATTAAAAGGAACAACTTTAGGTGGTATAATATATGAGATGCTATCCATGGAAAGAATCTCCTCTAGTGCTAAAACATTAGGTATTGATTTAAAAGTAAAAACATTAAGGGGCGAGCAAGCGGGATTTGATAGTAATAGGCCAGATATAGAGCTTACTGTTAAAAATGAAAATGTTCCTGTTGAGCTTAAGCAATCTGTTTACGCTAGATTTGGCCAAACAACTTTAGGTATAGAATTTACAGAAGATGGCACTAAGTTTATAGTAAGAAGCAAGCGTAAAAATGCAGATGGCTCTAAAAAGTCAATGACATTTGAAGATATACCTACTGGTAAAAAGCTTAAGGGAGCAATGGAAAAGTCAGAAATCCATTTAAAAGCTATACTTAAACAAATAAATAAAATAGAAAAAACCGAATTTAATTCATTTCCATTAGGTAAGTCAATAAAAATATCAACTGTTAAAAAGATTAAAAAGTCAAAAGCATATAGAGCTTTAGCTAAGATAAGTACAGATGCAGATGGCCAAACTGTTAGCGATCACTATAATGCGAAAGATACTCATTTATTACAAATAGGTGCAAAAGGTTTGTTTTTATTGGGGGACGACGTATATAACTTAAATGGTAGCCTAGGTAATACACAGGATCTAGTGCCTAATATAGGTTCTTTAGAATTTAAAGGTGTAATGCGTTTAAAGTTTAATTATAACAGAAAAGCGGGAACTTCTAACTTAAGCTTAATATCGGAGCCGCAAATTAAAGATAAAAAATCTGTTGCATCATCTCCTATTAATTTAGATTCAAGAAGAGGCGTTGCTGCTTTTCACAATCGTTTTAAACAAATTCAAAAATCTAAAACGCCTGATCAAAATTTAAACAAAGCAAGAGCGGAGGTTAACTTACCTGAACATCCTATTAAAGGGATTAGTGTATGGGATTTTGACGATACTTTAGCTACAACTAAAAGCAATGTATTATACACAATGCCAGACGGAACTAAAGGTAAAATAAATGCTACCGAATTTGCTCTTAACAGCGATAAGCTAGCAGATGCTGGTGCTGTATTTGATTTCAGCGAGTTTGAAAAGGTTATGAAAGGCAAAAAAGGGCCTATGTTTGAAAAGGCGGTTGCGCGTAATAAAAAATTCGGTAACAGCAATGTATACATCTTAACTGCTCGGCCAGCTAATTCGAAATATGCTATACACGAGTTTTTAAAAGGTATTGGCTTAAATATTAAATTAAACAATATAATTGGATTAGGTGATGGCACTGCTATGGCTAAAGCTCAATGGGTTATTAGTAAAGTAGCAGAAGGTTACAATGATTTTTACTTTGCAGATGATGCTTATAAAAATGTAAAAGCAGTTCAATCAGTTTTACAAGAGGCAGATGTAAAGTCAAAAGTTCATCAAGCTAAGATGCAATTTTCTAGAGATTTAAACAGTGACTTTAATAAAATAATACAAGACGCTACAGGTATAAAAGCAGGATCTACAGTGCTTGAAGCTAAAGCTAGAATAACAGGTGAAAAGAAAGGTAGATTTGATTTCTTTATACCACCGTCTGCTGAAGACTTTCAGGGCTTAATGTATAAATTAGCAGGTAAAGGAAAACGCGGAGAGATTCAACAAGCTTGGTTTAAAAAAGCTTTGTTCGATCCGTTTGCTAAAGGTATACGGGATTTTGAAAGCTACAAGCAGAATGTTACGGGCATTGTAAATAATTTAAAGAAAAGTTTAAAAGATGTTCCTGCTGGTTTAAAGAAAGTTAATAGCACTGGTTATACAAACGAAGTCGCAGCAAGAGTTATACTTTGGAGAAAAAATGGGCACACTGTACCTGGCTTAGACAAAAACGAAACTAGGGATTTAATAAAGATAGTTCAAAATGATCCAGACCTTTTGGCTTTTGTAAAACAAATGGATAAAGCATTAGGCGGTTATCCTCCTCCTCAAAATGATTGGTTAGCAGGCACTATTACCACAGATGCTATAAACATGATCAACACCACCAAGCGTGAAGAGTTTTTACAAGAATGGAAAGCTAATGTTGATTTAATATTTTCTGAAGAAAACGTAAATAAACTAGAAGCTGGGTTTGGTAAAAACTACAAGGAAGCTTTGCAAGATATGTTATACCGCATGGAAACAGGTAGAAACAGACCTTCTGGTAAAAATAAACAAACAAATCAGTTTATGAATTGGGTTAACGACTCAGTTGGAACTATAATGTTTTTTAATACTAGATCAGCTTTATTACAGCTTTTATCTACGGTTAACTTCGTTAATTGGGGTGACAATAATCCAGTGATGGCTGCTAAAGCATTCGCTAATCAAGATCAATTCTGGAAAGATTTTGCAATGCTTTTTAATTCTGACTTTCTAAAACAAAGAAGATCAGGTTTAAAGAATGACGTTAATGCGGACGATATTGCAAACGCCGCGGCTACTGCTACTAACAAAACAAGAGCTGCCTTGTCTTCTTTACTTAAAGCGGGATTTTTACCAACGCAAATGGCAGATAGTTTTGCTATTGCAATGGGTGGCGCATCGTTTATAAGAAATAGAATTGACACCTATGTTAAAGAAGGTTTATCTAAGAAAGCGGCAGAGGAAAGAGCATTTTTAGATTTTCAAGAGATAGCAGAAGAAACACAACAATCATCTAGACCAGATAGAGTCTCTCAACAGCAAGCGAGTCCGTTAGGGCGTATTATATTAGCGTTTGCTAATACACCTATGCAATACATGCGACTTACCAAAAAGGCTGTACTTGATCTTAAGAACGGTAGGGGTGACGCGAAGACTAATATAACTAAAATACTTTATTACACTTTTGTTCAAAACGTTATATTCTCAGGATTACAGTCAGCATTATTTGCAGCAGCATTTGAAGATGAAGATGAAGAGACTATTGAGAATAAAGAATTAAGAACAGTAAACTCTATGGCAGACTCTGTGTTAAGAGGTACAGGTGTTTACGGGGCTATTGTCTCTACTCTTAAAAATATACTTTTAGAGATAAACAAACAAAGCAATAAAGATAGACCTGATTATACACAGGCTTCTTTAAAGATGCTTAGTATATCTCCACCGATCGATTCTAAAATACGTAAAGCTTTATCAATAGGTAGAGCATTTAGTTATAAGAGTGTTAGAGAAAAAATGGGTACTGGTAAACTAGATGATCCTGCTTTATATGCTTTTGGACAAGGGGTATCTGCATTGTTAAATATACCTTTAGACAGAGCTATTAGGAAAGCAGACAATGTAAGAGTTGCTTTAGATGGCGATACAAAGTATTGGCAAAAAGTTGCGCTATTATTAGGGTGGAGCCAATGGGATCTAGGATTAATTGAAAAGTCTTCAAGTAAGAAAAACAAATTTGGTAAAACTTCTAAATGGAAAAAAAGTAGTTCAAATAAAAAATGGAAAAAATAAATTTATGAAACCTATAACAGCAGTAGTAAAACAAAAAGGAGGGGCAAGAACCTATCCATCTAACCAAGAGGTAACCTTAAATGCGGACGGCGGTGGTGGACCTATATTATATTCCCCTGCTAAAAAAGGCAAAGATGCTTGCTATAGTAAAGTTAAAAGCCGTTATAAAAAATGGCCATCAGCTTATGCTAGCGGAGCTTTAGTTAAATGTAGAAAAGTTGGTGCTGCTAATTGGGGAAATAAATCTAAATAGTATGGGATTTAAAATGAATTCACCGTTTAAAAACTTAAACCGCTGGTTTAAAGAAGAATGGCAAACCCCTAGCGGCGATACAGATTATAGTGAGGGTGAAAATTTATTTAGGCCAACAAGAAAAATTAGTAGTAAAACACCGAAAACATGGAATCAAGTATCTGATTCCTCAAGAAGAAAAGCACAAAAAGAAAAAGACACTGAAGGAAGAGTCGGAAAATTCTAACAAAACAAATAATGACAATAGACGACATTAAATTATACGCAGCAAACGCGACAGTGCTTGGGGGAACAACCTTTATGCAGTTTGAAGACGTTTTAAAAATTATCCTTTTACTTGTGACTATAGGTTACACCATATCAAAGTGGATTGGAGTTAAACGAAACAAAGACAAATGCGAAAAATAGGGAAGATAATAGTACACTGTTCTGCTACGCAGGAAGGTAGAGACTTAGATGCCGCTGAAATAAATCGGTGGCATTTAAAGAGAGGATTCAATGGCATAGGATATCACTACGTTATATTGCTAGACGGTACTATAGAGTATGGTCGCAGTGTATATAAGCAAGGAGCTCATGTTAAAGGTGAGAATAAAGGTTCTATAGGAATTTGTTATATTGGAGGGGTTGAATCAGAACGTGGATCTAATGGCAAATGGATTGCTAAGGATACTAGAACATCAGAACAAAAAGAAAGTCTCTTATTATTGCTTAAAACACTAAAGAAGATGCATCCTGAAGCTACCATACATGGCCATCGTGAATTCGCCGCGAAAAGTTGCCCGTGCTTTGATGCAAAAGAAGAATATTGTAATATATAAAAAAAAAGGAGGCTAACTACAACCTCCTTTTTTCCAACTAACTAACTAACTAACTAACTAACTAATACATATAAATTATTGAATTTTTTATACACATTAGTTTTTATATGTATAGAAAAGTCATAACTTCTATCCTTTAGCCATCACACGCAAGGCAATCTTCACTCATTGCTTGCTGTGCAATATCTCCACGTAAGACAGACTCTGTCCTCGTATAATATAATGTTTTAACACCTTTTTTCCAGGCTTCAAAGTGAACTTTGTTTAACCATTTTGGCGTTGCTACGCTAGGAAAAGCTAAGTTTAAACTAACTGACTGATCTACATATTGCTGTCTCAGTCCAGCTTGATTAACTAATTCTAGTTGATTAATCTCCTTAAACGTTTTAAATACCTCCTTTGCGGGTGTTTCGTGTGCCAGCATAACATCATCAAGCTCAGTAATATTTTGCACACTACCACCATCAGCCAAGATTTTTCCCCAGATTTCCTCATTGTTTAACTTATGTTTTCTTAATAGTTTAACTAACGTCGGGTTCTTCCTAATGAAAGTCCCCTTTGCACTCTGCTCTGTAAAAACATTCGCAGCCCACGGTTCAATACCTGGAGAAACATTACCGCTAAGCTTACTATTACTAACAGTGGGAGCAACAGCACGCAGGTGAGTATTGCGCATACCAGTACCAGTACACCATAAAGGCTCTCCATAAGTTTCAGCAAGCGCCATGGAAGCTCTTTCGCTTTCAATTTTGATCTGACTAAAAATTTTCCTAGTTTCAAACTGAGCGAGTAAACCTTCGAACGAGATACCTTTTTCTTGTAAGTATGTGTGCCAGCCCAAAACTCCCAAGCCAAGCGCTCTTCCTTTCGTAGCTGATCGTATTGCATTCTCGAAACCTCGTAAGCCTTTAGCTCGTTGTATAAACTCTTCCATAACTCCATCAAGGAACCATATACTGTCATAAATAAGGTTTGTACCTTTCCACTCTTCATATTTAGCTAAGTTTAATGATGATAAACAACAAACAAAACTGTGATTCTCATCTGTGTGTAATGTAATCTCTGAACATATGTTTGTCATGTGTACTTTGAGACCGTTATCTTTGTAGGCTTTAGGGTTATTTTTATTTGTGTTCCCTTTAAATAAGATATAAGGTTCTCCAGTAGCTTTACGTTTTTGAAGAAGTTTTCCCCAACGTTTTCTTGCTTGTTTATCTCCCGCTTCAAGTCTTCGCATGAATTTATCGCCAACAACAGCGCATTGATGCAAGTTGAGCGATTGACGGTTGACGTCTCCTTTGGGTTCACGTATTTCAAGCCACTCTTCGAAATCGGTATGATCAATATTGATATTAACCGATGCTGCTCCTCGTCTGACAGATCCTTGATTAGTGGCAAGTATTGTCGAGTCGTATATTTTACAAAAAGGCACAACGCCATCACTTGTTCCATTTCCTGTTATTTTAGCGCCAGCGGGTCTTATTTGATTTATACCGACACCAACTCCACCGCCGTGCTTAGCGAGTAGCATCATCTCTAAGTTCTTTTGCCCTATGTCCTGTATACTATCAGCAACATCAATCCCAAAGCAGCTAATAGGCAAACCCCTATCAGTACCTGTGTTAGATAATACTGGCGAAGCGAGGCAAAGCCAACCATTCCAGATGTACTGGAAGAACGTTTCAGCCATTTCCGGTTTATATAACCTACGAGCAACTGTTTTAGAGACTCTCTGGTATGCTTCTTTAGGTGTTTCTCCGTCGAATAAATATCCCCCGGATATAGTCTTCTTGTATACGTCGTTATTACCCCACGCAGGGTAATCTTCTCCTTTTTTCCAGTTTTCATTCCACATATTTTTTACTTTTTTTCTTAATATAATTTCTCATTCCATTCCAATTAAGATCTTTATATATCTCTTCTTCCGTTATATCTATCTTACCAAACATCTTCGAAGTCTTCATTTTCTCCAGCCTTCGAATAATCTGTCGGACGAATAGCGAAAAAATCAGTATGGGTAACGCCCCCGGTAAGATGATAAAACCAATCGAGATTGCCAGCCGCATTTTTGTCATACGCGAAGTACGATCCGAGGTCGATGTATCCCAGTTCCACAAGTTTTTCATTTGATCTCTTTTTTATAAAGTGTTTTAAATCTATAGCAGCTATACCGTCTATATCTCCCATTTCAAACATTTTGTCTATATAAGCAGACTCTAGCTTTACCATGGTTTCTGCAGATTTTATTATATCTTCTCGACATAAGTTTAAAAGCTGCCCGTTTTCACTACACATATCACGGAATAATTTACAACCCATTTTACTATGTAATGATTCGTCTCTTACAGACCATTTCATTTGTTGCCCGATACCCTTGAGTAAATTTCGAAGCTGAAAACTATACAGCACTGCAAAAGCACTATACAAGCTAACTCCCTCAGCGAAGGCTGAAAATACAGCCAAGCTTTTCGCAATACCAACAGGATCATTACCGTCGTAAGCAACCAAATTATCAAATCTAGCAGACGTCGCTGGTTCGTGTAAGAATGCTTCATAGTCTTCTAATTTTAATGTCTCATTTAAGTAACTGTAAGCTACTGCATGGACTGTTTCCTGTGAGCCAAACATCATGGCCATTTGTTTTATTTCGTGTTTAGGAAACCACGATACGATCTTCTGGGTCCAATAGTCTGAAATAGCGCATTCGGTCTGCGCGAATCCAAGAAGTATGTTCCCAACAAGGTTTTTTTCTTTTTCTGTAAGTCTTTCATTCCAATCTTTTATATCGCTCTGCATTGAGATCTCAGTGTGTAACCAAAATGCTTGAGCTTGTTTTAACCAACCCTCGTTGTAATATTCAGGATATTCAAATGGTTTGTACGCAATGCGCTCATCGAATAGTCCCATTAATTATCAATTTCTAATGCTAAATCAATTAAAGGCATGTATAGCACATGAGTTGAAAAATCCTTCTCATGATAGCTTCTCATTCCAAATAATATTCCTGGGTAGAAGCCTACTGTTAAACTCCACCCTCTTTCATTCTTAATTTCTTCCATAAACTTTTATATTATATCTGTCCATTATTTCTATTAATTCTTTGTACTTCACTTTACCTCTTACGTCCCAACTCCACTTAACAAACTTATCGATCTGACGCTCGGCATACTTTTGTCTAGCTATCCTTTTTGCTTCGAAAGGATTATGCTTACGGTCTCGTCGCATTCTTTTTGATTTTGTGGTTTATATAACGTAATCCCTGGGAATTGCCTAACAATTAATTGTTTAAACAGTTTCCATCTCATAGGAAAACTCTCGTTGGCTCTACCTTTAGTTTCTATAATAAAGTCTTCGCCAATAAAATCAGGTGTATATTTAATAGGTAAAATACGCTTACAACCTCTGTTCTTATAATCACCCTTGCCATTAGATTGTCTTTCGTATACTTCATTTTCAAAATGGAAACCAGGCAATAGAACAAATGTTTCCCCTTCGTACTTTGCTTTAATCTTATTTTTTCTTAAAGCCATATACATATACTTCTCCAGCCCTGAGGCAAAGTCGATACCATCATATGATACCTTCTTTGCTCTTACTGGTCCGCGTTTTTTACTTTTTCTTTTATATAATTTCTTCATCTTGTAAATTTTCTGTGTAGACTTCTTTGGCTTTTTGCAAATACAAAACAGCATCCATAAGCTCTTCTTGTAAATGATTAAGCCATTGAAACATTTCAGATGGATCTTTATCTAATGTAACGCCATACTTAGCAAAGCCTACATCTGATCTTGAAACAAATTTATTTACTACACGTTTAACAACTGGATCTCTAAACTCTATTTCTTGTTTTGTCATTATAGCGTGGATTTTACATAGTCCTTAATTAATTCACTTGCGGATTTTTCTTTTACAAATGTTCCGTTAATCATTTTACCTTTACGGTTAGCTATTTCGTTGTAAGCCGCATCAATACAGTTTTCAATTTGCATACCTTCAAGTGCCGCTAAGTTTGTAAGAACTACAACCATATCACCGATAGCATCTTTAACTTCATATGCATCTTTCTTAAGTAATGCTTGAGCTAGCTCGCCAGCTTCTTCCATAAGCTTAACATATTGTGTATGTGAATTACCTCTATCATAGATACCTCTTTCTTGAGCCCATTGTCTTATAAGATCAAATCTTTCGCAGTCTTTATCTTCTGTAACACAGCTTGAGGGAGATAAGTTGATACTCTCTACAAAAGCTTTATTGTATATATAACTTCTGTTTTCGTTAAACATAGATGTTCTGGCGTTAGCCATTATCCAAGGAATGTTATCTTTAGTTATTGTAAATGTACCGTGTGAGGTTTCCCAGCTTAAGTTTAAATTGTCCATTAGTTGGCCTTTCAGCTTATTTAATGGACACGGGAATGTTGACGTCTGCTCTGTAGCGTTTATGTTCATTGTATTTTTTTTATTGATTAAATTTTTATAAGATTGCCGGTCGACTTTATAGCCGTAAGACTTTTGAAGTTCTATCTCTAAGTTTGATATAATGTTTATATCATCACTTGTAAATAAAACCTCGTATTCATCTGGTGCATAACCTTGTTGCTCCGTAACTCTTTTATTAAGATCACGTGTAACTCCGATTTTTTTACCAGGAATGTGATAAAGTTTATACATATTTATTTTTATTTACCAACACTCAACTCTGCTTTGATCGCAGGATAAGGATTGTAGTTAATTAATTTAATTTCAAAGCTATCAGGTATATTCAAACCGCCTAGTACATTATGACTGAGGCCTCTATCTAAATGTAGAAATGGCAAAGCCCGTTTAGATCTTCTTCTATACTCTTTTGCTTGTTCTAAATGATTGTTATATAAATGACAGTCACCAAGTTGACCAATAAGTTGACCAGCTTCAAGTCCAGCACCCTTAGCCAACATCTCTAATAATAAACCGTACATTGTAATATCGTAAGGTAAACCTAAGAACACATCAGCGGATCTTTGTTGCCACATTAAATTCATAACACCGTTGTTAATATAAACTTGAAAAGCATAATGACACGGAGGGAGCACCATATCTTTCATCTCATGTGGAGCCCATGCGCTAATCATAAGACGTCTAGAGTCTGGATTAGTATCAATGCTATACACAAGATTATAGAGCTGATCTACGCCGTTAAAATTACGCCACTGTTTTCCGTATACAGGACCTAATGTTTCATCTGTTCTACCTGAGCGTTTGTAATCTGGTCGCCAGTACTTAACACCGTTATCTTCTAAATACTTAAGATCAGTTCTACCTTGTAATATCCACAGCAGCTCCGTTCTTGCTGCATTAAAACTTATTTTCTTTCCTGTAAGTATAGGGAAGCCCAATGACATATCGTGTCTAATCGTTCTTCCGAAGACAGACTTCGTCCCAGTCCCTGTTCGATCTTCCTTATCCAATCCTCTGTCGAGTATTTCTGATAATAATTCTTTGTATTCATTTTCTATGTTTGTCATAATAGTATTTACACATTTTATAATATTCTGGCCATATCGTTTTTCTACAATACTGACTAGGTGATAAATGAGGCTTTTCCCATTTTACATACGGCCCAAGATTTATAGCTATATGCCACTTATCATAATTGTTTTGTATACCCCACGGCGATATCCTTATATTATTATTCACACAGTATTTATACCACTTAAACTCTTCTTCTGAATAATTATAAAGCGGCATAGGCTTTGTGCGTTTTCCATATATACTAGGCATCTATTCCCATGGCATTTTTTCACCAGCTAAATTAACTTGCTCGTGTGGTATAAAACATCCTGACTTTGGTTCCCATTTAAAATGAGCTTCTGCGCCATTCTCTCCTAGGTTTTGAAACTTAATTTTTAACACCTTAGCTTTAACAGTTTTCTGTTCGTAATCTCTATGAACTAATATACCGTGATAAGACGCGTCATACCATTCTCCTCCACCTTTAATGTTATACATCGTAGGTTCATCGATCTTTCCTGTTGATTGATTCTTGTACATTTTAGTAGGGTGAGCAACAATAAATACTAACACATCATACTTTTTAGCAAACATTTCTATTTTACTTAAGTATTCCATGGTATACCTGTTAACATCCTCTGTCTTACAATCAATGTCTCTAACCTTATTAAAAGGATCTATAACTAAACATTTAATACCTTTACGTTTAACTAACTCAGCACCTTTACGTAACACGGATTCTAAAGTATACCGTTCCATGTCTATGTGAAAGTAGTTGCTATTGCAATGGTCCGCTATTTGATTCCAACGTTCCCCTCCAATATCATCTCTAGTTGGCATACCTTGCCAAGTCTTACGCATTAACTTATGAGCGTGTAGATATGTTGGTACGTTTTCCGGAGACGCGAAAGCTGTCTTCCAACCATAGTTAGCATTATATCCGACAACCATCTGATCCACGAAATCCGACTTACCCGAAGACGGTATCCCAGTGACAGTAATAAACTGACCAGTGTACGTCGAAAATATATTATCAAAGTTTTCCAAACCAATTTGAAAGCCAGGTTTAAAACCATTACGAACAAAGTCCGTGACTTCATCTTCGATATCCCTGAACGTTGTAACATTCTCCAGTGGTACTGGTTTTGATCTTGAAATACGCTCTGATAACTTTTCTTTTCCATATTTTAATAAATATTCATTAGCATCTTTACAATCATCAAATGTAGCCAAATAGCATACTTCAGATCCTAATCTACGTATAAGCTCAGATTGAAGAGCTTGTCCTGCTTCATCATTGTCTACAGCTAGTATGATCTTTTCTTTGTCTTCAAAGTAATCTATACAAGCATCTAAGTATTCAAGGTTGTTTGTATTTAATGTAGCTCCATTAGGAACAGATATAGCGTTAGGTATTCCTGCTTCATGCAATGCCAACACATCCATTTCTCCTTCAACTATTACGCAATACTCATAACCTATTATACTGTTTATATTATAAAACACTTTCTCAGCACCTTTATATAATTTAAAGTTCTTTCTTCCATCACGATACTTAACATTGATAAGTTGATCGCCCATGAAATAATTAAACTTTATAACGTTCTCGGTTTTACCGGTCTGAGGCATATACTCAGGCCCCTCTCCAATCCTAAGATCTTTGAGGGTTTGCTGAGATATTCCTCTAGTTTGAAACCAGTCTTCAACTTTTGTACTTACCGCATGTATAGCATCGGGAGCATTAGGCCTAACATAAACCTTTTCACTTGCGCCTTTGCGTTGATAAGAATGAAGTTGAAATGACGAATTACAATTGTGACAAGTACCGAGACCACGTTCCCAATCATAAGACGCACATTTTGCCTTTTGATTCTTGGGTTTTCTATCGTGAGAACAAATAGGGCATATACCCTGCTTCTTACCCTCTTCAAGTTTATGTTGATTGAACTCGTCAATCAAAAATCCATTGATCTCTGTTGTCTGCATTAATTTAATTTAATTTAAAATGGTAAATCGTCGTCTACTGTTTGAGGAGCTGCTGCTTGTGGTTGATCTTGTCTAGGTGCCGCAGCAACGTTTTCACCGTTAGTCCAAACTACTTGAACATTTCCTAAGTAAGTTTTAGGAGCCTTGGCTTCCCTCTCTTCTTTAGTCATTGCTACTACTATTGGACCTTGATTTCCAAATTGATCAACCTCATCATTTACTGTAATTGTAATGGGTAAATACTTACCCTTCTTTCCAATAATGATTTTGTCTTTAGGTATCTCGTTTAAGTTGATACTTGCTTTAATAATACTTGCCATTCTTAATATGTATTTACTTGATTAAACATTCTTTGCAACTGTTGTTTTGTTGCGCCGCTATTCCGCCTTAAGTTATCTACGGCTTTTACATGGTTTTGATTCGTGTAAAAATTATTTACACTTGTTTCTACGCCTGTTACTGTACAAATTTTTGTTTGGTTTTTTCTGGTTCTCGCCATTGGTTTAATTGTTTATTATTAATATTCACATATATTATCAATAAGCTTTCGTATTACGTTTGCAATTACAATGTCTTATTAATAAAATAATTTGTTGGATCAAAGTCCGGGTTTTCGTAAAACAATTTATATTGCTCTACGGCTTGTTGTACTTTGCCTTGTCCATTTTCATAAAATGCGTCTGAACAATCAAAAATACCTATTTGATGCGTGTTTTTATCTATTGCAATAAAAACTAAATCGTAACCAAATAGTTTACGGTAAATGTATGCTTGGCTATCGTAATTATAGCGGAAAGCTGAGCTTCTAAATTTTGTTATATCTCCTGTTGTCTTGAGATCAATAATTAGTTTTTCATCGTGATTAACGATATCAGCTTTACCTTTCCACATCATTCCTTCTACTTCGCCTATACCAGGTTGTTCGTAGTCTACATTTATTCCTGTTATCAGATCTTTACAAACGTCATTGTTTTGCATTTTATCGATCATCAATTCAAGCTTATCAACTTCATGTTGAAGTAAACACATTTCCCCACCTGACATCTCCTTATACACTTTTGTATTTCTAGTTGCGGTTCCTTCTATAATTCTATATTTTTTCAGTTTCTCTGGTTCTAATATAGCCGTATGAAAGTAACCACCAATTAAAAAATTAATGTTTGGCTTTTGTGGCAAACCTAGTGCTAAGGGATTTGTTAACAGTGTAGAAATATCAGAGTTGCTTCTAAACTGTCTACCGAACTCACCGTAGTAGTCAGCGTCGTTTTTAAGCTTCTCTAATATTTCTTTCGTGCTAAGTTTTTTCATTATTTATAACGTTATTAATTCCGCCTCTATCTCTTTAGATAAAGAATATTTAGCTTTTATAGCTGCAATTTTACCACCTGCTTTTATATAGTCTTTAGCTTTTTGATAAGCTGGATCTTTAGTTGAGGTTAAGGTGTTTTTGCTTTTAGCCGCGGTAGCTTTACCGTGTGCATTTGTGGCATCACTATCTGCTGTATCGTCAATTAAAAATAAATTACCGAGTGCATATTTTTTGCCATAACTAGAAGCGCTACCAAACTTTTGGGGCATTTGCATACCTTTTTGTTGAAGATCAATACCAACAATAGCTTTAGCGTGTATAGCAAAATCTGCATCGCCGTCACTTATTGTAGCTGTTGATTCCAATATAGGGAATGGCTCGCTAGCAATTAACTTTTCGTTAATCGTAACAGTTACTCCTAACTCTAATAGATAGGGTTTTGTTGCTTCTAGGATGTCTTCGGCTGATCTGAAGTTGTACTTGCCGAATGAATTAAATCTACTTTTCTTCGATTTAAACTTTGTCTGGATAGTTGCCAGCTTTTTATTTAAGGTCATATGGTTTGTGGTTTGTTATTAATATAATTACGTATTTTGCTTATAAGTTAAAGATAATCAATCACTTGATTGCTGTCGACATTAGCGATTAAATGGTCAATTGCTTCTTTTTTAATTTGAGAAACTATTACCGTAGCAGTAGGAACTTTTAGCCCAATATAATCTGCTATTTGTTTTGCAGAGTGTTTATCACAGTCTAAGCCATAAAATAATCTTACTACATCGTATTGTTTAGGTGTTAAATGTTCTTGCATTAATCCCAGCAAATAAGTGTTTAATAAGTCTATATTATATGGTACAGAATTATCCGGAAATTGATATGCGTAGTTATCTTCATCAGGGGGGATAACGTCATAGCTTGTGAAAATACTATTAAAGAATAAAGAAACCATTTTGTCATCATTTGGATTCTTACGTATCTCATTAAGCTTATGCTCTGGTATTTTAATATCCCCTCTATTGATATCTATTGCTCGTCTGATCGCTCCTTTAATTCTTTTGCTAAAGAAACTTTTTAAAGTTTTTTCTATATCTTCAGAATCAACAAGCATGTCCCAATCTAATTTATCTACCGCTAAAGTTAAACCTTTGTTGCCTTCTTGTATTAAATCATTTATACTTAATACACCTGAGGCTTGCTGTGTTGTTGAAAATTTACGGGCTAAATTCTCTACAAGAGGCATAAACTTTACAATCATTTCCTCTCTTGTGTAGTAATCATAAAATTTATCTTCAGGCATAGATGCTTTTAGATCTTCTTTATATCTTATGTAGTTTTGTATATTGTATTTTTTCATTATTTATATTATCAATACTGATTCGTATTACGTTTGCAAATTAATCATTTCTTTGTTGATTAAGCAATTCTTTCTCTCGTTTAAGTTCCATGCTCATGTTTCTATATATCGTTCTTGTAGAACAATTTAATATTATAGCAAGCTTGTTTACTGTGATCTTTGCTTTATCATCATTTATTAGTAGCATAGCGTCATATATTTCACTCTCTGATAATTTACTTTTACCAACAAGTTTACCTACGATAGATAATTTTTGATACATAGTAAGCCCAGTAAAGTCTTTAAATATTACCTTACGTAATCTATTTGGCGGAGGTCTTTCAAGATCCATCAGCGATACATCATAGATCATGCTTTGCTGTAATTGTTCAGAAACTTTAAAAGTAACAAACCCCGATCTTTTATTACATATGTGCGATGCAATAGAATTAAAGCCTTCTTGATCCAATTGAGGATTAAGATACCATAATACATATAAATGCCATTTTAAGCTTCTATACGTTGTGATTTTAGCACGTGAGTTGAACAGTGTATAGCACTGATGAGTGCCGTCTTTATAGAACCAACCCCAGTCAAATGTTTCTGTTGGTTCATCAGACCATGGGTTTTGTCTATAAATTATTCTATGCTTATCTAGGTATGTGGTATTTCGGTCGTATTGTGACATTAGGTTCTTACTATTAATTATATATTAGCTATCGTCGCATTAGTAGATTAAAATCTTTAATCTTCTGTTGTACTTTCTTAAAAGCTTTGCTTTATTTTCTATGTTGCCTCCCAGAATAGTTATGTTTTTATTAAAACTGTACTCACCTTTAAAAGATGCAGTAACTATTTCACTATGTAGTGAGGCTATTCTTGTTTCCAGGAACCTTACGTGTCTTGCCTTTCTTTTTTTCTTTTTGTACTTTTGTATTAATGTTCGCATAATTCGTTGATATAATGTGGTCGTATAATTTTTTGCTCATCTTTATTTTTTACAGTGTGTTTTTCATTTTCATAATAATTCCAGTATCCTAATACGCTGTTACCCAATACTTTATATTCGTCAGGCATACATTGAGGTGGTTGCTCAAATTTGTCGTCAGATATATTAGAAGGTAAAGTGTATAGCACATCACGGCATTTAGTTATTGTTAAGTGATGCTTGCCATATCTTCGTGTATATTCATTACCTAAAGCTAGCATGTGCTCATATGCCCACATATAGTTTTCAGCTGAGGATCTTACCCATATAGCTGAAGGGTGATTTTTATGTGTAGCTTTATAAGGTATGTCAATACTAGAGCCTAACTCGTGATGCGCTGTGCATAACAATTGTGCAGTCTCTAAGATTATCTTAACTACATGCTTATTATATTGTAGTTGTGCCGCTTTTACAGGGTCATGCGATAAATAGAATATGTTCATATTACTTAAATTTATTTAATTTGTTTTCTATGGTTTTAATTTTATCTTTAATAGTTTCGCAGGCTAAGTAATTTTCGTTGGCCAGGTTATAATCAAGCTCAGTTAAAGCTTGGGCTAATTGAGACAATAGTATTGCTTCTTCAGAGTCGCTGTCTTTGACAAAGTGAAGATCGCTTGGTAATATACTATCTAATACTAACTCACTTACTCGCTTAGCTATTTTTTCAATTTCTTCATCAGACATCATAGATTAATCCTTTCCGCTTTAAACTTATTAAATATAAAACTATTAAGGAATTTACCTTTAGATGCTGACTCGAATAAGCCACGCCAATAAAATATAGGTACGTCGTGGTATTTGTATATACTTTCGTTATTAAAGTATACTAGCATTGTACTTTCGTTGTTGTTGTATTCTGCACTGTATATAGCGCTGGATTCAACCATTACTGATTCAAGAGTGTTTGTCATATTTTTTTGTTTATTATATTATCGATTATAGTACGTATTACGTTTGCAATTAATGATATACTAATCCTACCTTGTTTGTACTGTTGTACCATTTGGTGGCATACAGATCTACCTTACTCGCATTAGCATAACCAGCTTCTTTAAGCTCAGCTTCGCTTTGGAATATACGAGTATGGCGATCGTGTATAGCATCAATGTGGTGTTTTTGTTTACCGCTGTCACTAAAGATAACATCAAAGTTATCTGGCAACGTAGCTTTTTTAAGTAACAACACCGAATTAGTATAACTATAAAATCTAACCTCAGGGAACAGTAATGCAATATCGATCCACTTTTTTAGATATGCTTCGGAGTAATAATCGCCGCTATCATGGACTCTTACATAATCAGGTTTTTTCTTAACGATTTCTTTATACATTTCGCTAACAAACTGATCTGTTTTAGACAGTTGATACCGCTTTTCAAAGGCTGGTTGTACATTACTCCATACATAGGCACCTTTACGGGCATAACAAAACTTTACACAGGCATCAGCGAATGGGCAGGTAATTTTACCGCTAGCAGATTTATATGCAGGTATACCGAAGTTGAATACCCTTACGCTTAGCTCTTTGCTTGTTTTCTTAAGTTTACTGTTTTGAGTTAATAGATTCATAGTTATTTGTTTATTATATTATCATATGGTGATCGTTTTACGTTTGCGGATGTTTATTCATCACAACCGCAATCCTCGTCATCATCCTCTAAAACTTTGAATAGATCTTCTATGTAGTCACATATTTGCTCTTCTAAATCATCTGTATACTCGAAAGCAATGTTTTCTAACTCTAGTCTGTTGTCGTAGTTTATTGAGAAATCGTATTCGTAAGAATCTACCTCACAAAAATTATAATTACCTACAGCCTCAGCTACCGCATTTCTTATAGCATCTACTAAAGCTTTGTTAATTACAGGCTTTTCAGCATCTTCTAGATCAGCTTTTGCTTTGTCTAATTGACCTGCAATAGTGGCTCTATCAGTTTCAAACTGTGTTAACGCTGCTGTTAACTCTTTTACTTTTAATTCTAATTCGTCTTTTGTCATTTTATTAAATTTTAGTTGATTTTTCTATTAATTCGGCAATGTATTGCCATACTTTTAATTCTGTTTTGTTACACTCTAGTATTTGTACTGCTTCGTCATAAGTAATTCCGCCATATGTGCCGGACTTAAGATCTAGTTTATTAGAATCTATCTCAAGCCCGAGCATGGTTATTTTAGCGAAAGCTTTGTCGCTAGCACGAGTGTGTATAGCACTACTCATCTTTAGTAGATATCATAAGGTTTTCACCGTATTTGAAATCCCACGCAGAAACTTTATAGAATTCTAGATGTGTGAATGTATATAGTGAGCTAACGTCACTAATTTTTAATTCACTATAAAACTGTGTGCTTGAAAGTGCATCGACTATAGAGTCAATACTTGCTTTGTATTTGTCGTTTTCAGCTGAATGCAATGCTTCTTTGATCTCGGGCTTTAGCCTCTCATAAATTGTTAGTCTACTCATAATTATTTGATTTTAATTTATTATATTATCGTTCGGTGTTCGTATTTTGTTTGCAAATATCTGCAATGTTATCTAAGGCTAGCTGGTAACCATATTGTACAGCCATTTGGGTTAATATATAATCCATAGATCCGTGGTTTGCTTTTGCAAAACTATCTAAATCTTCTCTTGTTTCAGGGGTTTTCACTAAACTTCTACTCAGTGAATCAATTTCTTTCCCAATATACTCTTCTACTATCATACTTATTTAATTTAATTTGTTTAGTAACTAGCGAGGGAATCGAACCCTCATACTCGTCAGTAGTGTTGCTTCGGGTCTCTGGCTTTGAAGAGTATTCAAAGGTGCTTGTACCACTAGCGCTCCATACCTAGTTTCCTCTAGCTATTCACTTATGTAATTTAGGTACCGCTCCTCGAGCATTAGCCTACCTAAACCCTAATTAAGTTACTCGTCTAGATCTTCGTAGTAGCCCTTTTTTATTTCGAACCACATTTTCTCGATTGCACGGAACATTACTTCAGAGTGTATAGCATTGTATTCATCGCCGTCTTGATCGAAGTCCTCTAGTTGCCAGTCAATACTTTCGTACATTAATTCCATAGTGACGTCCGCTACTCCTTGAGCGATCTCGTCTAGTTGTTTCATTTTGCTCATTACCATTTGGTTTCATTAGGCATAGGGCCTAAAAATTCATAAAATGCTTTGTGATACTTTGTTATCTTAGCTATCACTAAGTGACTAAATTTTCTTACTTTTTTCATATTATTTACAGTTTTCTTCGTTAAAATCCATTAATCTTCTTACTCGATCGGCATGATTGGTTATTAAATCTCTCACATAGTTATAACCATATTTACTCTTTGGCTTATACCAGTGCTTTCTTTGCCTATTTATTTGGTACATTAGCGGTTTTTTATGGTAATAGTT